>Ga0172380_10001414_pt1 | contig 41164 bp, 40 predicted proteins | sample Leawe162metaG_FD_119747 | JGI IMG/M metagenome (GOLD analysis project Ga0172380, IMG submission 119747) | Leachate microbial communities from a municipal landfill in Southern Ontario, Canada - Leachate well 162 metaG | ecosystem: Engineered > Solid waste > Landfill > Unclassified | place...
CGATTCTCTTCGTATTCGCTTGGCCTATACGGGTTCCTTATTCTGACTACCTGCCCGCAGTGCTACCCCGCCTGCAACGCTGTGCGTAGCACTGCGGGCAGGGCACAGCGTTGCAGGCGGGCTAACTCCTGAATTCTGACTCCTGAGCAGTTACTCGGAATCGATAAAACACATTGGCAAGAAACCGGAACTGAAGTTTGCAAAACATCAGTAAAGTTTTCGCTTCTTCCGTGATTTTACCTACAGTCTGAGCATCCTATGGGATGCCAGTGAATCTCTTAAATCTCTGAATCTCTGAATCACTCAATCGCTAAATTTCTTGCTCTACGGCCCCGTGTCTTCCAGTTCGAAATCGATCGTGATGTCCTTGTAGGCGCCGCCGAAGCCGAAAGGCAGTTCCGGCAAACTTTTCACCGATTCCACGGCCGTCATGACGGACGTATCCATAAGGCTGTTGCCGGAGGGGTCGGCCATCTTTTTCTGGACAATCCGGCCATCCTGCCGGACGCGAACCAGGACCCGCGTCACCAAGCCGCGCTTGCCGGCCAACGCGCTCGGTTGGGCCCAAGCGTCGTACATGATCGCGCGCACCTGGGCCAGATACCAGCCGTAGGGCGTCGCTTCGCCAGAGCCGGCGCCGGAACCGTACACGGCGCCCGGCATCCCGGCATGGGATCCGCCCGCTGAATTGCCGACGCCCGCCACGGCGTTTCCCAGCATCTTGCTAATCTGGGACGCGGACAATTTCTTTGCCTGACGCTTGTCGCCGGGGGCGGCCGGAACCCCGGCTGGGACCGCGCGCCGCACCAGGTTGGTGCTGACTTCGATTTTCGGTTTCTTTACGGTTTCGGTCGAATTCGTTTTCGGCTTCACCGTCCTGGCCGGTTCCGGAATTGGTTCGGGCTTATCCTCCGGTTCCGGCGTTACAGGTTCGGCTTGGGCGGTTTCCGGTTTCGATACCGAAGCGCCCCCCGGCGGGGGCGGCGGACCCGGCTGGAAATCCACGAAAAACGCCAGGTCTTTGGGCGGGCGCCGGGAGCGGCAGGAGCAGAGCGAAAACGCGATCAGCGCGTACACGCAGGCCACGTGCGCCGCCACGCTGATCATAATGTTCCGCAGGTAAGCATTCTTCATGGCGCTATTCCGCCTGGGATACCAGCGCCATCTTGCTGAGACCGGCCGCATGCAGAATGCGCATGATATCCATGACCCGGCTGTATTTCAGGTCCTTATCCGCGCGCACAAACACCGTGATGGCGGGATCCGTTTTGCCCAGGCGATTCATTTCCGTCGTCATCTGGCTTTCCGTGACCGGCCGGTTATCCAGGAAAATGGCGCCATCCAAACGCACACTGACGGTCCGGGAACGGTCCGGCTTCAGCTCCGCGGCCTTGCCGTGGGGCAGGTTGACGTGCACGCCTTGCTCCATCAAGGGATAGGTGATCAGGAACACGGTCAGGAGCAGGAACGCGAAATCGAGCATGGGGACCAGGTTGATTTCACCGACCGCGTGGAGTGTTGTCCTGGTTCGTCTGGCCACAAAGGACTCCTCGCCTATTTCCGGAGACTGTGGCGTTCGAGGTCCGCCATCAGTTCCTCGGCAAAATGTTCCATCATCGTGCTCAGAATGCGAATGCGGCTGGTCAGCATGTTGTAACCGATCAGCGATGGGAGCGCCACGATCAGGCCGGCCAGCGTCGCAATCAGCGAACCGGAAATGCCCGGGGCCACAGCCGAAAGGGTCGCCGTGCCCTGGATGGCCAGCCCGCCAAAGGCATCCATGACCCCCCAAACCGTGCCCATCAACCCGATGAACGGCGCCGCCGTTACGGCTGTGGCGAGGACCACGACGTTTTTCTCCATCTGAATGACCTGCTCGTCCACGGTCTGGTCAATGATGTTGCGCACGACTTTCATGTCGGCATCGTTCAGCTTCGGCGGGACGGCGCCGGGCTGGCCGCCGAACCACTCGGCCGGATTGATGCCGCGCGCCTCGATCGAACCGTGCAGGGTCCGGCAAGCCGCGCGGTACATCATGTACAGCGGACAGCCTGGAAAACTCTGGCGCTTCATGATCAGGGCCAGGGGTTGCGCCTCGCCCTGGTAAACCGCCAAAAAACGCTTGGACTCGCGGTAGGCCCGGCGGTATTCCCTGAACTTGGTCACCATGATGGACCAGGCCAGCACCGACCCGATCAAGAGCAGAACCACCAGCGCCTTACCGGCCGTATTAGCCCGCAGGAAGGCATCCACCAAATCCGCCTGGGGAAGCATGGGCAGGAAAAAGAACATTGTATTCATGAGTGACTATTGTAATGGAGGAACGGCCAATGGTCAATGACCCAGAAGAAATGGTTAATGGTCGATGGTTGATGGAAGATGGGAGCATCAGAAAGTATGGTTAATGTTCGCGGAGAGAATGGCGGTAATGTTTTTTCGTTTTGTGCTTTGTCTTCCATTAACCATGTGCCATTTACCATCTCTTGATGACCATTGACCATTGACCATTTACCATGCTTCCTGTCACGGCGCGGCGAAGGGGGAAATGGCCCGCAGGTTTTTAATGATGGGCGGCAGGTTTTCCAAAACATACTCGATATCCGCCGCCGTATTGTAGCGGCTGAGGCTGAAGCGGATCGAGCCGTGGGCCGCCATGAACGGCACACCCATGGCCCGGATCACATGCGAGGGCTCCAGCGAACCTGAGGCGCAGGCCGAGCCGGATGAGGCCGCAATCCCGCAATCGCTCAGGTGATATAGAATGGATTCGCCCTCGATATACTGGAAGCTGATGTTGAGCGTGTTGGGCAGGCGCTGCGTTTCATCGCCGTTCACATGCACGTCCGGGCACGCCGCCAGGAGACCAACCTGCAGGCGATCGCGCAAAGCCGCCACGCGCGTGGCCTCGTCGCCCAGCGCCCGGGCGGCCAGTTCGCAGGCGCGCCCCAGGCCGACAATGTACGGCACGTTTTCGGTGCCGCCCCGCTTGCCGTTTTCCTGGTGCCCGCCCAGGAGCAAAGGGCGTATGCGCGTGCCCCGGCGGATGAACAACACCCCGATGCCCTTGGGCGCATGCAATTTGTGGCCGGAAAGCGAAAGCAGGTCCACCGGCAGGCGTCGGACATCAATCGGCAGTTTGCCGGCCGCCTGGACGGCGTCGGTATGCATAATGCCCCCGGCGGCTTTGACCAACTCCGCGGCTTCCGCCATCGGAAAGATCACGCCGGTCTCGTTATTGGCCCACATCAGGCTGACCACGGCGCGGCCCCGGCTCAGGGCCAGGCGTAAATCGTCAAGATTGATCCGGCCCTTGCCGTCCACCTCCAGCTCGATGACGGGGATCCCGCGTTCCTTCAACATGCGGCACGGCTCCAGGACGGCGGGATGCTCCACGCGGCTGGTAATGACGTTGACGGGGGCGTTGGCGGCTTCGACCGCGCCGCGAATGGCCATGTTGTCGCTTTCGGTGCCGCAACTCGTGAACAGGATTTCCGAGGGGTCCGCGCCGATCAGCCCGGCCACCTGCGCGCGCGCCAGCTCGACATGGCGGCGCACCTGGCCGCCAAACGCGTGCATACTGGATGGGTTGCCCCACAGCTCCGTAAAAAAAGGCAGCATGGCCTCAATTACTTCCGGCGCCGGCTGGGTGGTGGCATTGTTGTCCAAGTAAACGGTTCTCATGGGGGGCCTCTTTGACAATCAAGTCGGACCTTTTCTTCATTCTGCATTCTTCTTCATGGGTGGGCCTCCTCGACCACCAGGTCCGGCGCCACGAATTCCCGCAACTTGGCCTCCACGACGTCCTTCAAGGTAAAGTGCGCCACCTGGCAATTGGCGCACATCCCGCGCAGGGCCACGACCACCCGGTTGTCCACCACGTCCATCAGCTCGATGTCACCGCCGTCTTTTTTGAGCGCGGGGCGGATTTCTTTCTCCATGGTTTCCTCGATCAGCCTGATCTTCTGGAGCGTGGTCAGGCGCGGGATGGCTTGCGGCGCCACGGGCGCGGCCGGCTCTTCGCCGCGAATGCGGGTGATGATCGCCCCGATCTCGTCCCGGCACTTGCCGCATCCGCCGCCCGCTTTGCAATAGTTGGTCACCTGTTCGACGGTTGTCAGCCGGTTTTCGCGGACCACGCGCATAATTTCATCCTCGGTCACGCCGAAACAGTGGCAAACGACCCTGCCTTCCAGGATTTTTTTGGAGGTTTTGCCGGTGCGGTAGTTGGCAATGGCCACCTCCAGGGCCTCGCGGCCCATGACTGAGCAGTGCATTTTCTGCTCCGGCAGGCCGCCCAGGAAATTGGCGATGTCCTGGTTGGTGACTTTTTCGGCTTCCGCCAGCGTAAGCCCCTTGACCATCTCGGTCAGGGCCGAGGAGGAAGCGATGGCGCTGGCACAGCCGAAGGTTTGAAACTTGACGTCCGCAATGCGGCCCCGCTTATCCAGCTTGAATTCCAGTTTCAACGCGTCGCCGCAGGCCATGGAACCGACTTCGCCCACGCCATCCGGGTCCTTAATGGTTCCCACGTTCCGCGGATTGCGGAAGTGATCCAGCACTTTATCGGTGTATTCCCACATATCCGCCCTCCTGTTGACGCGCCTCCCCGCGAGGCGGCGCGCTCCCATGACTGCGCGGCGTAAAAGTACCATTATTCCCGGACGATATCCAGAATCAAAAACAAAAAACCGCTGGTCTAAATTCCAAGCCGTGCTATTCTGACGCTCCATTTCTGGAGCGCCATGAAACCACACATCCTGATTTGCAACGACGACGGCATTTACGCGCCCGGCATCATGGCGCTCCACGAGGCCGTGCGGGACCTCGGCGAGGTGACCGTGGTCGCGCCCGACGCCGAACGAAGCGCCGTGGGCCACGCCATCACGCTTGCGGATCCGATTAAAATCAAGCGCGTCCGGCGCAATGCGCAGTTCGAGGGCTACGCCGTGGTGGGCACCCCGGCCGACTGCATCAAGCTGGCCGTCACGGTGTTGCTGGCGCGTCCGCCGGACCTGATCGTCAGCGGCATCAACCTGGGGCCTAACGCGGGCATCAGCGTGATTTATTCCGGCACGGTCTCGGCCGCCACGGAAGGCGCGATTCTCGGCATCCCCAGCATGGCGGTCTCGCTGGCGACCTTCGAGAATCCGCATTGGGACACGGCCGCGCATGTCGCGCGCCGGCTGACGCAGGAACTGATCGTCCGCGGCCTGCCGGCGGACACCCTGCTCAATGTCAACGTACCCAACCGGCCGTTGGACCGAATCAAGGGCCTGACGGTGACACGCATGGGGCGCTCGCGCTTCGCCGAAATTTTTCACAAGCGCACCAACCCGCGCGGGGACACCTATTATTGGATGGACGGCGAACTGAAAATCACCGGGGACACCGCCGGGACCGATATTCAGGCGCTAAGCGAAGGCCGCGTCTCGCTGACGCCCATCTGGTTCGACCTGACCCACACCGCCGCTCTGCCGAAACTGAGGGATTGGAAACTGACCCTGTAATTTCGCGAACGTTTGTTGGGTTGTTTTTCGTGTTTCGTTGCCGTGCAAACGGTCTGCCTGTTTGGCGGCGCCAATACCCTGTCTTTTCGCCCTGTGCCCGCGCGGCGGTCGAGGACGCCCTCCAGAAGGATCATCGCGTGAATCTCGATAATGGTTCATGGAGGGCGACGGGCCCCGTCGCCGTACGTCACGCTGGGTTCTTGGCAAGATGGCGCATCCTTAGGCGATGATTCTGGATTCTGCGCATGACTTGACATATTTTTTTAAATAACGACAATTAGGGTTATTGGTGAGGAACAAACCATGATTCTTAGAGTTTTTTCCTGGCGCCGACATTGTGCGTTTGCCTGGGTTGCGCCGGTGGGCCTGTGCGCTTTCTTTCTGGCCGGCCCGGTCTGGGCGGGCGTGTGGCGTTTTGCCGTCGTCGGCGACACGCGCGGTGACGGAACGAATACCCCCGCTAATCCGTGGGTCAACACACCGGTCCTTTCAGCCATGGCTACGGCCATTTGCAACGATCAGGCCGAATTGGTGCTCGTTGTCGGCGACCTGATTTACGGCGATCCGGTATCCTCGCGCGGTACCAACATGGCCGCGCAGTATGCCCTGTGGACCAATGCCATGGCGCCGGTTTATCAAGCCGGCATCCCGGTCTATCCCATACGCGGCAACCACGACGCCTCGGGCGACAGCGCCGCGGGCACATCGTTCTTGACCGCCTTTCCCAACACGCCCCGCAACGGGCCGACCGGCGAGGCGGGCTTGACCTACAGCTTCACGCATAAAAACGCATTCTTCGCCGCCCTGGACCAGTACCGCGCCGCGCATACCGTCAACCAGGACTGGCTGACCGACCAACTGGCGCTCAACACCAGGTCCCTCGTGTTCGTGTTCGGCCATGAGCCGGCGGTGCAGGTGAATCATGCCGATTGTTTGGCCGTGAACCGCGCGGCCCGCAACGCGTTTATCGACAGCCTGATCGGCGCCGGGAGCCGCCTCTATTTCTGCGGGCACGATCATTTTTACGATCACGCCATCGTGAGCGCGCCAAACGGAGGGATCTTCCGGCAGTTGGTGGTCGGCTCCGGCGGCGCGCCATATTATGACTGGAGCGGGGTCTATGGCGCGGACTTTGGCGAAGGCGGCATGGCGACCAACGTCCGCCACGTCGGGCACACCAATGGCTACTGCTTGGTGACGGTTTCCAATTTTGCCGTGACGGTGGAATGGAAAGGTTCCAGTGACCTGGCAACTTGGCAAACCCGCGACACGTTCCAATACAGCCTGCCTAATCCGGCCATGCGCCGCATCAACGATTATGATGGTGACGGCAAATCCGACCTGGCTTTGTACGATGAAACCAACGGCTATTGGACGGTCCTGTTTTCAAGCCGGTCCTTCGAGTCCGGGGCGCAACCGATCATGGGCGATATCGGCTGGCGGCCGGCGCCGGGCGATTACGATGGCGACGGCAAAACCGACATGACCATCATGAATAAAACCGGCACATGGTGGATGCTTCTCTCGGGCAGTAATAATTTACCGGTGTCCACAAATTTTGGCGGGACCGGCGACGATCCGGTCGGCCCGATCCCGGCCGATTATGACGGCGACGGCATAACGGATCTTGCCTATTATCAAAAAGCGTCGGGTGCCTGGGGAATCTCGTTCTCGGACAGCGGCCAGGCCGTGACCGCCCAATGGGGTGGGCCGGGTTTTATCCCCGCGCCGGCGGATTTTGACGGCGACGAAAAAGCCGATCCGTGTCTTTACGAGGAAGCGGCGGGCAAGTGGCATGTCGCGTTTTCCGGCAGCGGATACCAGGTGGCTTCCGGAATCTGGGGCGGCCCCGAATACCAGGCGATCCCCGCCGATTACGACAACGATGGCCGCGCGGACCTGTGTGTCTATAACAGGATCACCGGCGAGTGGCGGGTTCTGTTTTCCGGCAGCGGTTACACGAATTCGGCCGCCGCCATCTGGGGTGACGCCGATTACAAGCCCGTGCTCGGCGACTACGACGGCGACGGACGGGCGGATCCGACGGTGTATGCCGATTCGGTTCCCGAATGGGCCGCTTTGATTTCCGGCGCCAACTACAACGCCGCCCGCTTGAACTGGGGCGGACCAAACTGGGCGGCGGTTCAATCGCTCTGGCGCGAAGACCTGGTCGTCATGGCCTTCGGCGACAGCATCACTTATGGCGGCGGTAGCAGCAGCGACAGCCCCGCCACCGGTTACCCAAAACTTCTGGAGACAAAACTCAAGCAGTATTACGCCGGTTATTTTAGTTGCATTAACCAAGGCGTCGGCGGGGAAGACACGGAACAAGGCTTTGAACGGTTTGCCCAGGCTCTGGACGAAGCCCAGCCTGATCTTGTTCTGCTCATGGAGGGCACGAATGACGAGGTTGACAACGTCCCGTTCGAGCAAACCGAGGAAAACCTGAGCAATATGATCCGGATCGCGCTGAACAAAGGCGTCCCGGTGATCATCGCCACGATCCCGCCGGTAATTACCAACCAATACCGCGACCGCAGCGCCCAGATGGCGAACATCAGGGCCTTCAATCCGCGCATTTACGCCATCGCCGCCAGTTTCCATATTCCCGTGGCGCGGATATTCGAAGCCATCACCGCCGTTCCCGGCTGGGAGTCCCGCCTGATGGATCAGCCCTCCGCCAACCATCCCAACGACGCCGGCCACAAGATCATCCGCGACACCTTTTACGCCCTCGTTTCCGCCGGCCTGAATGCCGGGCAATATTAATCCCAAGGATGCTCAATTTATGATTTTACGCGGCTTCATCACCGCCATGCGGACGCTGACGATCCTGCCCATGCCGGGCAAGGACGCGGAGCGGATGGCCGATGCCTTGTATTACTTTCCGCTGGCGGGCGCGCTCGTTGGCGGGCTGGTGACGCTGATAACCTGGCTTTTTGGCGACGTTTTTGCTTGGCCCCTGGGCGCCGGCGCGGCCGGCGTGTTGGTGTCTTCCTGGGTCACGCGCGGCCTGCACCTGGATGGCCTGAGCGACGCGGTGGATGGCTTCTATGGCGCCGCCACCCGCGAGCGCCGGCTGGAAATCATGAAAGACCATCACGTCGGCGCGTTCGGCGTCGTGGCCATCGTGCTCGTGTTGCTGATAAAGACTGTGGCGCTTTGCCAATTGGCAAGCTGCGGGCAGTGGGCCTGGATTCCGGTTCCGTTCATTCTTGCGCGCTTGATCCAGGTCCTGCTGGCCGCGACACTGCCCTATGCCCGCAACGAAGGCGGCACGGCGGAAGCGTTTGTCAAACAAGCGGGCGCATCGCATTTTATCGTCGCCGCCATAGGTGCGCTGGTCTTGTGCGGATTATTGATCCAACTCAGCGGGCTGGTGTTGCTGCTGGCCGCTTTTATCGCCGGGTATTTGCTGGCCCAATGGATGAAACGCACCTTCGGCGGCGTCACGGGCGACCTGTTGGGATTTTCCAGCGAGCTGGTCGAGTGCTTGCTCCTGTTCGCCATCGCCGCGCTTTTACCCTGCCTGGCAAACTGGTTCCCAGGGTTTGTGGAATAAAACCGGACTATTCCGTCTTTTTAGTCACCTGCTCGACAAGTTTGTCGGCCTTGAAGAACTGCATCCATGTTTTTTCGGCGCATAGCCGCCGGATGACGAACAGCGGCGCGAGCGTATAGATCGCGCCGAGGAGCAGGAACGCCACGCTCACTGTCCACCAGTTTTGGAATGCCAGGTAAAGCAGCATCCCAAAGCCGATGTGCAGAAGCACGAACCCCGCGGCCAGCAGGCCGGCGCCCAGGACGATCGCCAGGACCGCCAGAAAGGCTTGCCTGGCCGCGCGCACGCCCTTGACGTAGCCGATGGCCGCTTCCAGCTTGATCAGATCCAGGGACGCCCGCCGGTATTTATTCAACAGCCATACGGAGGCCGTCACAAACAAGGTCCGTAAAAGACGTGTCCACATAATTCCTTGTCGGTGCATGTAATCTGTTTTCGTATCAGCGGAAGGCCGTCTAAGACAACGACTGTTTCAAAGGTAGGGCGGTTTCGCCGAAACCGCCGCTTTCGATCCAGCATGGCGCGCTCGGCGAGCGCGCCCTACCCATGATTGTCCACCGGCTTGCCCACCATTTCGACCTCTGCCGTTCGTCTTACTTATTCCGCCCCAGGATGTAGCCGGCCAGCAGCGCGGCGACGGCGACCCCGCCGATATAAGGCCAGGGATTCTCGCGAACTTGCTCATCCACGTCGGCGGCGATCTCCTTGGCCTTCACCAATCCGAGATCCTTGGCCTGCAGGGCGGCGGCCATGGTTCGTTTCTTGGCGGCGGCCATCGCCTCGGCCATGCCGAGCTCGGCCTCGCCCAGCGCATCTTTCAGGTTATGGTATTTATTCGATACCAACACGCGCAATTCCTCCTTCTTTCCCTTGGCGGCATCTTCCAGCAGTCGCAAGGCCTCCGCGATCTTTTCGTTGTTGGACAATGTTTGCTCCATGATCGATACTCCTTTCATTTAATTTTTCACAGCATAGCGTGTGGCGGATGGAAGTCAAACCTTAATTTCAGGCAGCAGCGCGAATCTTTTGGTTGATTTCGCCGGTAGGCAGGATTATGTTGAATGTTAGGCTGTAGCGCCGCATCGAAAGATTAATGCTTGAAACAGCGCTGGCCGGTGAAAACCATGGCGGCCCGGGCTTCGTTACAAGCTTCGATGCTTTCGAAATCCCGGTCCGAGCCGCCCGGCTGAATCACGGCCGTCACGCCCTCGCGCAGGCCGACATCCACGCCATCGCGGAACGGGAAAAAGGCGTCGGAAACCATGCAGCTCCCGGTGATCCCGCCTTTGCGCCGGCTGACCTCGCGATCGATCTCGGCCTTGATGCCCGCGTCTTTCAAATCGTTGTAGGGGATCTTGTGCTGTTCCCAGCAAAGCCGGTCGGCCAATTTGCGATACGCCTTGTCGCGGGCGATTTCCGCCACGCCGACACGGTCCTGCTCGCCGGCGCCGATCCCGACTGTCACGCCGTCCTTGACAAAAACAACCGAATTGCTGGTCACGCCGCATTCGATCAGCCAGCCGAAGAGCAAATCGTCGTATTCTTTTTCCGTCGGCAGGCGGTCGATCTTGTACTCCCTGCCTTTGTGCAGGGCTTGGGCGGGCAACAACTGGGTTTTGTCGCGGGTCTGCGGCACGAAGGACCATTGCGCCACCAGGCCGCCATCCACCAGCGCTTTGAAGTCCACAACGCGCTGGGCGGCGAACTCGGCCAGGCGCGTTATGTTGGCAATGCGCATGACACGCAGATTTTTCTTTTTGGCGAACAGCTCGAGCACCCCGGCGGCAAAGTCCGGGGCCGCCACCACCTCGGCATATTGCTGGAGGATCAGTTCGGCCGTATCGCGGTCCACCGGGCGGTTAAGCACGATGGCCCCGCCGAAGGCCGCCACGCGGTCGGCCAGATTGGCGCGGGCATAGGCCTCGGCCAAGGTGGCGGCCTTGGCCACGCCGCAGGGATTGTTGTGCTTCACAATGGCCGCGCAGGGTGTTTCCATCAGGTAGCGCATGATATTGAGGGCGTTATCCACGTCGGTGATATTGGTCTTGCCCGGATGCTTGCCCGACTGGAGTAGTTCGACGTCGGACGCCAGGTAGCGGCCAGACTGGATACTGCGCACCTCGCCCAGAGCCAAGTTGCCGTTGACCAGCTTGAACAGGGCCGCTTCCTGGCCCGGATTCTCGCCATAGCGCAGGCCTTTTTCGACGCCATCAATCAACCAGCTCGCCTTCTCATAAACGAGCGTTTGCCGCGCGGCGCCATCCACAAAACTGATTTCCAGCCGCGGCGGAAAATGATCGTCCATGATCGTCTTGTAGGTTGACTTGAAATCCTGAATGGCCATGACGCGCTTTCCTCCTGGTAAAAAGTCGATATGGAAGTTGGATGAGCGATGCGGAATGATGCCGGAATCCTGGGCAAAAGGCAAGCCGGGGAGTGACCCCGGAATCATCGCCCAAGGATTAAACAATGCCCGCTAAAAACAGCTTTCGACATCGTTCATGCGGAAACTAACGCGGGCCTTGCCGGGCCCGCATTCACTCGCCGTACGCGGACAAAATCTCGCCAAAGTAGATGCGGTGGTAGTCCTTGGCCGCATAGTTGTCTTGAATGGTTTTGTCGATAAAACCGCGCGGATCCATGTCCTGGCAGTATATTTTCCGGCATTCCAGAATGAAATTTGCCTCGTTATACGATGGCGCGGTCACGCGCCGGGAAGCTTTCAAGGTGAGTTCGGTTTTGGCAAGTTTATCGCCGTCGCGCCCGGAGAGCGCGCCCAGGGTCTGCAAATCCTTGCGGTGCTTCTCGGGAAAAGCGCACAGGGTGAACGAATCCGATCGTTCGATATACGCGCGGGTGTGGCGTTGCGGCCTGACGACAATTTGCGCAAAAGGTTTTGCCCACATACAGCCGATACTGCCCCATGCCACCGTCATCATGTTGCAATCATCGAGGGCGCCGGCGGTCAACAATAACCACCGGTTCATCCATAGGTTGACGACATCGATCGACAGCTCCGTTATGGCAACTTCACGCATTGGATTTCCTTTCTTCCCCGCCTTGGGAAGGAAATATTATTTTGGACAAGCATGCCTTGGTCGTGCTGTAATACTATGTTTGCCGTATTGGAAGTCAAGCCGCCTTCCGGCGCCCGTGAAAAAATATCCTCAATCGTAATGCCTCGGAACGTGTGAAAAAATCGCCCGGCGAGGGCGCCGGGCCTGCAACAACCCTCAAAAATATGGGGAAATTGTAGGCCGTGTGCCCTCACACGGCGTCCGGATTAATTTTTTCACACGTTCTCGGTTACATTGGGCGGATATGCGCATAACAGGTTTGGGTGTCGCACATCAGGCGCTGCTGCCGTTCGCCAGAACGGCGATCGGCGGTTCTATCGAACCGCATCTACAACCCGGCGTAATTGAGGCGTTATCCTCAATCCGCCCCGGGAATGGTGGGCGGAACCAGCGCCAGCGGCGCGGGCGCGCTCTCGATGACCCGCATCCGCTTCCAGCGCCCCTGGCGATAGCGCCAGCGGAACACCAGGGCCAGCGCGCAGACATAGGCCGACACGAAGCCCCAGATGATATAAAGCCCGGCATGGAAATAAACCACCCCCGCCGTGACCGGCAGAACAACCAGCCCCAGCGACAGACCCGCAATCGTCCACCCGATGAATTTGGTGTCGCCCGCGCCGCGCAGCGCGCCGGAATAAATGACATTGATCGTATCGAACACGCTGTAAAAAGCGATAAAGCGCAGGACGCCCACGGTCAGACGCCGGACGACCGCAAACTCCGCGGCGTTCCCGCTCCGCGACTGAAATATATCGATCAGCCATCCCGGCGCCAGAATGAACAGCGCCGCCAGCGCCCACATATAGGCGCAGGTCAAGTGCAGGGCGCTGCGCGTGGCGGCCATGCCGTCCTCCGGGCATCCGCGCCCGATGGCCTGGCCCACCAGCGTGCTGACGGCGATCGAGAAACCGATCATCGGCATGAAAGCCAGCAGATTGATCGAGCAGGCGATATTGGTGGCCGCCAGCGCGTCGCGGCCCAGCCGTCCCGCCATCAGCAGAAATATGGTAAATCCGAAAATATCCACAAACACCTGGATCCCGGCCGGCGTCCCGAATTTCAAGAGGCGTCCGAACAGAATGCGGTCGAAAGCCCACATCCGGCGCATGCCATAGACCCGATCGTTTTTTTCGCGGAACACCGCGCCGGCATAAAGCAGGAACATGACCGCCGAACTGGCCACCGTGGCCAAAGCGGAGCCGGTTATCCCCATTTCCGGGAACCCGCCGTACCCGTTGATGAGCATGTAATTCAACGGCACATTGAGCGTCACGCCGATGACATTGATAACCATGATGGGCGTGGTCAGGCCGCGCCCGGAATAAAAACAGCTTAGCGCGTTCTGCAGAAGCCCGAACACGGATCCCAGCATGAGAATCCGGAAATAGATCGTCTCAAGCTCCTGAATCCGCGGCGCGTGGCCGGCCAGCCGGAACAGGCTTCCGCCCATGAAGGACAGGCCCGCCAGCAGAATGCCGGCGGCCAGCGCCAAATAGATCCCCTGCCAGACCGCGCTGCCGACCCGGCGGGGCAGATGCGCGCCGACATATTGCGCCACAAAGGTGTTGGTGAACTCGACCATGCCCATGAAAAAACACATGAACATGAAGGCCAACAGCCCCGCCGGCACTGACGCCGCCAGGGTGTCCAGCGAGTAGCGTCCCAGGAACAGCCGGTCAGTGAACAGCATGACCGTATGCGAACTCATGCTGATAATCAGCGGCAGGCCGATCTTGAACACCGCGCGATAGCCGCCGGGCCGGCGCCAGTTTTCGACAAGGCGTTGGAAAAAGGAGGTCATACGATTGGCCGGGTATACTAAATTCCGCTTGATTCGTCCATTGGATACACGTTATGATTTATCAAATTCATTGATTAGGCAACTAACGCCGCAACTATGCCGTTCTATCGAACGGCCCCTACACCGGATTGGTGTAGCGACGGTTCGCGAGAACCGCAACGGTTGAAACTGTGCATTTAATAAAGCCGCGCTTCATACCGCCGGGGCGCGGCCGGCATAGAACCGCCAACGAGGCCAACCATGATTATAAAACGAACACTCGCGGCAACCTGGCTCCTGCCCGCCCTGCTAATCCTGGCGCTGGTTGCTTGCGGTTGCAAACGCGCCGCGCATGCGCCCCGGCTGCAGCCGCCCGAGGTGCTGGTGATGGATGTGGTCCAGAAAGACGTCACTGTTTACGGGGACTGGATCGGCACGCTCGACGGAATGGTTAACGCCCAGATCCACGCCCAGGTCAGCGGCTGCCTGATGGCCCAGTGTTACCGGGAAGGCGAGCTCGTCCACAAAGGCGACCTGCTTTTTCAAATCGATCCGCGTCCCTTCCAGGCGGCGTTGGACAAGGCCAAGGGCCGGCTGGCCGAATCCCAGGCAAATTTGGACCTGACCGCCATCAACGTCAAGCGCTACACGCCCCTGGCCAAAAACAACGCCATCAGCCAGCAGGAATTGGATAATGCCATTCAATCCAACAAGGGCGCGCAAGCCGCGTTGGAATCGGCCCAGGCGGCCGTCCAGCAGGCCGAACTGAACTTGGGGTTTACCAAGGTCACTTCGCCGATTGACGGCATCGCCGGCATCGCCGAGGCCCAGGTCGGCGACCTGGTGGGCCCGAACAGTTCCGAGCTGACGGCCGTTTCCACGGTGGATCCGATCAAAGTTTATTTCCCGATCAGCGAGCAGGAATACATGCTGGCGATGAAGAGCAGGATGGAACAGGGAAGAGGCGACTCAACCCCCGGCCACACGACCAACAATCTGGAGCTGATCCTGGCCAACGGCGAAACCTATCCGCACAAGGGCGAAATTTTCACCGCCGACCGCCAGGTCAATATCAAGACAGGCACAATCCGGATCGCCGGTTTGTTCCCCAATCCTCATTTCATCCTGCGGCCCGGTCAGTATGCGCATGTGCGCTTGCCCATTAAAACACTGGCCGGCGCGCTCCTGGCGCCCCAGCGTGCGGTCGCCGAAACGCAGGGCAGTTATCATGTGACGGTCGTGGACAAGAACAATCGGGCCTCGATCCGAACCGTGCAGACTGGCGACCGCAGCGGGCCGTTCTGGGTCATCACCAAAGGACTGAACCCCGGCGAGCGCGTGGTGGTCGAGGGCATGCAAAAGGCCCGCGAAGGCGTCATCGTCAACCCGCAGCCCTATATTGCGGAACCCGCCCCCGCCCCGGCGGCGGGCACGAACGTGCCGGCCCCCGCTGCCGCAACGCATACCACAGCCCAATGATCTGGATTATAGCGGTTCCTAACGTTCAAGTTATTAGGACGGGCAACGCAAAAGGTAGGGCGAACCGTCCCCGGTGAGCCGTCCGGAAAAGACACAACTCGGCAGGGACGCCTCACCCTACCAAAAACATACACGCAAAAACGAATGTTTTCTTTGGAAAGCTAAAGCCGTGGCGTGGTAAACTGGCACAACTGTCCGACGATGCGTTCGAGGCATATCATCCCTCGTCAAGCATCAAAGTGATGATATTTTTGAGGCATAATAACTGTCCAGAGAAACCAATGGAAAGCGACATCATCAACAGAGCGCTTCAAAGCACGCGCGGTATTTCCGAGAGCATGCGCGCTCTTGACAGCGCACTAATGGAAGAAGGCATCCGTAAAAGAAAGGTGACAGACGCCCAAGTCGTCCTGCCGCACCTCCTATCAGGCGATGCGACCTTCCAAGCTATAGAGCACGCGGTTGATGATCTCGTCAAGTGTGTCCCTCAAGACCACGACGTCCTGATTCTGGTAGATGATCTCACCGTACATGACGCTAGATTCATCGGACCGCATACCTTCCTTTTTGAGGGCGTAAACCCGGAAGGGCGCCGCGCTGCGGTAGTCTGCCACTTTAGCACCTTTTTCGTAAAGATACACGTTTTTGCGTGTATGTTTTGACCGTCGATTTATGCGGCCAGATCAAACAATTGGATTGGCAAATCATGATTTTTGACTTTCAGTGCAGCAGACATGAAAAAACGACCGAACAACAAAGTGCCTGAGGATATGGCTCGCAAGCTCGCCGATCCTCAGCGCTGACGTTCGCCAGAAAAATAGGATTGCTGATACCAAGACATCGTGATATGATACGGTTATGAAATTCGAATGTGACCCGCAAAAGGCCGCCAGCAACCAACGGAAGCACGGCGTGTCGTTTCAAGAGGCCGCATCGGTTTTTAGTGATTCCCTTTCGATCACCTATCACGATCCGGATCATTCTATCACAGAATACCGGTTTATCACGGTGGGAATGTCGCAGTCTGGGCGAGTGCTCATGGTCGCGCACACAGACCGCGGAGACAACATTCGGATCATCAGCGCAAGAAGAACAACACATCAGGAAAGAAAACATTATGAAGAAGGTGAATAACAGAGAAATGGAAAACGATCTGCGACCGGAATACGACCTCTCTAAACTCAAGGGCGGCGTGCGAGGGAAATACGCCAAACGGTTCCAGCAGGGGACAAACCTTATCCTGCTCTCCCCGGATGTGGCTCGGTACTTCCCCGACGAACGGTCCGTGAATACCGTGTTGAGATCCCTTGTCGGGATTGCCAAGACTGAACTCTGTCACACTCACTGAGTCAAAAAAGCTCAACATGGCAAACCACCGGCTTCAGCGTGCCGCGCCTAACCCGTGCCTTTGAGGTGACATCATGAATCCAAGAGTCAAGAACGTTGCCGTCACCGATGACTACAAGCTGAAACTCGAGTTCGCAAACGGAGAAACCGGAGTGTTCGATTGCTCGCCCCTCCTCGACCTTGACGTGTTCAAGGAACTCCGTGACAAGAACTATTTCAGACAGGCGCGAGCGGAATACGGGACTGTAACTTGGCCCCACGAGCAGGATGTCTGTCCTGATACACTCTACATGGATTCTAAACGCAACACCATGCGCCAACAAGAGCCTTGGTCCATACGTTCCAAATAAAACTATCTTTCTTATATGATGACCACAAAGGATATAGCGCTGCAAACCATTGAGAGGCTTCCCAACACCGCCACATGGGCGGATATCGAAGAGCGTGTTCGTTTTCTGGCGGCTATCGATAAGGGCTTGGATGATATTCGGGCCGGCCGTGTGATTCCTCATGCCGATGTGAAACGGAGTCTCGGTCAATGGCTTTCAAAATTATCTGGTCCAACACGGCTGGTGAAAACCTAAAAGAAATAGTCTTCTATATCGGCCTGGATAATCCTGACGCCGCCGCATGTCTTGCCGCGCGGATTCTGAGCCGGATTGAAATCGCCGCGCAGTATCCCTTGTCGTTGCGCGTAGCGCCGGAAAAGAACAGCCGCAAGATACGCGAGGCGCTGCTAAATCCCTATTGCATCGTTTTCGCTGTCGATGAAAAGCGGGGCGTCCTTCACGTCCTGCGAATCTGGCACGCGGCGCGAGGGATACCGGAAATAGAGGAAATATAAGAAGCCGAACATTGAAAGGGTTCAACAAGGCGGTGGTGGATAGCTTTGGCCTGTAGCGGGCCTTGCACTCACGCCGCTAACGTTCGGCCTGTAATAAAATAGACATAACCGGGAAGAAAAAGTAATATCCAGTCATGCCTGTTGTATTCAGACATAGGGGATATAGGTTTTTCTTCCACTCGAACGAAGGCGAGCCGCGAGAACCATTACATATCCATGTGCGCCACGGCGAGGCGGTTGCAAAGTTTTGGCTCGAGCCCATGCCGGAAGTGGCGGAATCATACGCTATGTCGGCGAGTGAGTTGCACGAATTGCTCGATATCGCCGTGGAACATAAGGCGGAAATTGAGAGGTACTGGAATGAATACTTTAGCGCTTGAACCCATGGCAACGCGATTACGTTTCGAGGCGGACACGATGTGGCTTGAACTGGCGGATGGTCGTCAGCTTGGCGTGCCTTTGGCTTATTTCCCGAGACTTTTACGCGCCACTTCATCCCAACGCGCTAAATACTCCATCTCTGGAGGAGGAACCGGACTCCATTGGGACGAACTTGACGAGGATATCTCCGTTCCAGCGCTGTTCTTGGGTATAGGCGACAGAACTCGCCTGGCGTCATAGCCCGCGCGTTCCGATCCGGATGGAAAGTGCCGCACAGTATTCCTTGTCTTTGCGCGGGGTGCCGGGAAAGAACAGCCGCAAGATACGCGAGGCGTTGCTAAATCCCTGTCGCGCATCGTTTTCGCTGTCGACACAAGGAAAGGAAACAATGCCAAGCAATCGACCGATTAATATCAAGGCATTAGTGCTGGGCGTTTTGACGGACGTTGGCGGCTCTCTGGTTATTGGTTTTATTCTGGGAATAGCATTGGCTATTATTTTCATTGTACGAGGTGTACAGCCGAATGAAATAAGAGCCCATCTTAATAATGCGACATTTCTGGTCTCGAGCACGATTATTGGTTTCGGATTCACGTTATTCGGAGGTTTTGTTGCCGGCCGGATTGCCAAACGAAACCAAATTCTTCATGGCGCCATTATAGGCGCCATCGGGATTCCATTGGGACTTCCGTTTCTTACATCACTCCCGTTATGGTGTAATATCATTTCGGTTGTTGGCGTTATTCCTTTTGGAATTCTGGGCGGCTACATCGCAAGACCGAAACAGGAGCATGATGAAGCTGAACAAGGTGGTGGCGGATAGATTCGGCCCGTGGCGGGCCTTGCACTCACGCCGCTGACGTTCGTTGCGACAAAAAATGAATGACAGGCTCACATATCGTAAATGGGTCGGAGTTCTGCTGGGGTTCTTACTCAACGGTTCCGCGCATTTCCTCTCGGGTGCGCGCGCCGCTGGGGCCAAGTGGTACTTCAGCATTGTCGTGTGCGGGTATCTTTCGCTCGGGATCATGGCAATTCCCGGCATTGCTACCTACGTTTTCAGTATTCTGTTATTAGTCATTGGGCTGGTCCTGTGGTTCATCATGTTGAAGCAGTCTTACCGGCCTGTTCCTCACATCCGCTTTCTGGGCTGGGTCGGCATAGTCATAGTCAATTTCGGTTTGAGTTCGGCGTGGACATATGCGGTTCGGACCGTTGTGCGCCCGTTTAGCGTACCTACGGGCACAATGTCGCCGACAATAATGCCTGGTGATCATCTGCTGGTGGAGAAGGTTACATTCAGGATTGGAAACCCGAAGCGCGGAGATATTGTGGTGTTTAAGACCGCGGGGATCGCGTCACTGCCGCAGAACGCATACTTTGTCAAACGTATCGCCGGGGTGCCCGGCGACAAGGTTCGTATTGATCCACCCAACTTGATTGTGAACGATCAAATCGTATCCAATCCGGCAATTTTCCGGAAAATCGCTTCGGCACAGATTCCCTTTGCGGGATTTCAACTGGCTCACGGCGGACTACTGAAAAAGTCAACCGACGAAGTCGTTTTGGAGAAAGACCAATATTTTGTCCTCGGCGACAATTCGCGCACCAGCCTTGATAGTCGTTATTGGGGCCCAGTCCCACAAAAAAACATCGTAGGCAGAGCAACGCGTATCTACTGGCCGCTGAATAGAATCTATCAATCATTTGAAAGAGAATAGGAAAAGTCAACGGGTGCAGGCTTTGCCCGCCTGCGGGCTCAGCCTGCACCGGGTCAACAACAAGAGAAAGGCAACAGGAGATGAAGACATGTACCGTAATGACAGTCGTTCTTGGTTCAATGCTTGCGTTCTCGTCGTACGCCGCTGATCGAGAGCATACGGTCAGTGTTACAGGGAAGGCCGAAGTGAAAGTCAAACCGGATGCCGCCTATATCACGCTATATGCGCGAGCCGATGGCATCCTCATGGTTGATGCCGTAAAAAAAGCCGACCAACTTACAAGCGAGATTACGGCGGCGATCAAGAGCGAGACAAACACAGTGAAGGGCGTCACCGTGGTGGACATATCGCTTGGCGAGAAAAAAAACGAAGTGTGGCGTTCCGATCAGAAAGAGGAAGCGCCGCGCCCCGAGGTCGCCCGAAGAATACAGATCGCATGCAAGCCCGATTCTGCCGGGATATATGAAGTCATTGACAAAGGCCTCCGTGCCGGCGCGCTTATGCAGGTCCCTTCTTCCATCAGATACTCCGAGGACATCCGGAGTGTCGTTGTTTACGGACTTGAGCAGAGTTCCGAAGTCCTTGAACGCGCGCGGAAATTGGCCATGGATAACGCCAGGTCTGAAGCGGATAAATCTGCCAAACTCGCCGGCAAGAAAGTCGGAGAGGTTGTGACCATAGGATGTTCTGGTTCTACGCACTGGAACATGCCCATGCGAGTGATGGGAATGCAGGCAGACTTCCCCACCGAGCATATCGGAACCAATCCGAAAGAGATTACCATATCTCATATAGTTGCAGTCACCTATGAACTGAAAGAATGAGAATGCGGTAGCAGAAGGAGTGCGTTATCGTCGCTGGAGCACCCAAACGTAGCCCCTTGTCGTTGAGCGGTGCGAGAACGCGTCAAATCCCGTTGCACAAAAGAAAAGATTGACATGGGTATAACCATGTCAATACCATATTCACCATGAAAACAGCCATATCGGTGCCGGACGCTATTTTCTCGCGCGCGGAGGTATTCGCTCGCCACCGCAAGATGACCCGGAGCTCTCTTTTCACAGTCGCTGTTGACGAGTACGTTCAACAGCACCGCACCGAAGACATCACGCGCAAACTGAACGAGATCTATGCAAAAGAGAGATCTTCTCTGGACCCTATTCTGGAGCGATTGCAGGCGATTTCCCTCCCCAAGGAGGAATGGTAGTGAAACGCGGCGAAATCTGGTGGGCATCGCTTCCCGATCCGATTGGATCGGAACCAGGATACCGCCGGCCGGTGCTCATCGTTCAGTCCGATGTATTTAACCGTAGCGGTATCCGGACGGTCATCTGCGCCGCAGTAACGACCAATCTGAACCTTGCCGGCGCCCCGGGAAATGTTCACCTGTCAATACGCATATCGGGGCTTCCAAAGCCTTCTGTTGTCAACGTATCTCAACTCATCAGTCTCGATAAAACACTGCTGACCGAGCGGGTCAAGGGGATTGACGTTCAGAGCATGCTTCAAGTCGATGAGGGCTTGCGTTTGATCATGACCCTGTAGTATCTCAGACATCAGGAACCGCTAAAAATAACAAGAAAATCCCTGCACAGAGGAACCACGAATAAACACGAATGAACACGAATTTTGCAGGAAATAATTAGTGTCTATTTGTGTCCATTAGTGGTTCGTTTTTTTTGGTTGCGGGCCTACCCGCGTTAGATCGAGTTAAGGTCACCCGTTCGCTCCATCGCGCCGGCAGGATGAATCGAGAATCCGGCCATCCATGACAAAATTTTTCATCAACCGTCCGATCGTGGCCATGGTGATCGCCATCATCATGGTCATCGTCGGACTGGTCATCATGCTGGGCCTGCCCACGGCCCAGTTCCCCAATATCGTTCCGCCCGAAATCCAGATCCAGACGATGTACGTCGGCGCCGACGCGCAAACCGTGGAGCAATCGGTCGCCACCCCCATCGAACAGCAGATGAGCGGGGTGGACAACATGAAGTGCATGTATTCGGTCAACGCCAACAACGGCGCCATGTCGATGCGCGTCGATTTCGACGTCGCCACCGACCCCAACACGGATCAGATTCTGACGCAGATGCGCGAGTCGCAGGCCGAGTCCCAGCTCCCGGCCGACGTCCGCAATTTCGGGGTCACGGTCCAGAAATCCACCTCCGCGCCGCTGATGCTCTTCTGCCTTTATTCGCCCAAGGACACGTATGACGGCATCTTCCTGGCCAATTACGCCTTTATCAACCTGAACGATCAATTGAACCGCGTGCCGGGCATCGCCAGTATCCAGGTGTTCGGCGCGGGCCCGTACGCCATGCGCTTCTGGGTCAGGCCGGACAAATTGGCCAAGCTGGGGATCACGATCCCGGACATCATCGCCGCGGTCAACAGTCAGAATACGGTCAATCCCGCCGGCCAGATCGGCAGCGAGCCGGTGCCGGCGGGGCAGGAGTTCACCTATTCCGTGCGCGCCCAGAGCCGGTTGATCGACGAGAAGGAATTCGAGCAGATCGTGGTGCGGGCCGAGCCCGACGGCTCCGTCATCCGGCTCAAGGACGTGGCCCGCGTGGAATTGGGCTCGCAGACCTATAACCTTATCGGGCGGTTGAACGGCAAGCCGGCGGCCATTATCGCCCTCTATCAACTGCCCGGCTCGAACGCCATCAAGGCGGCTGACGGCGCCAAAAAACTCATGGCCGAGTTGAAAAAGCGGTTCCCGGCGGACCTGGATTATGTCATCGGGCTGGATACCACCGAGGCCGTCAGGGCCGGCATGAAGGAAATCACCAAGACGCTGTTCGAGGCGTTGTTGCTGGTGATCCTGGTCGTTTTTATTTTCCTGCAGAGCTGGCGCGCCACTTTGATCCCGCTGCTGGCCGTGCCGGTCTCGCTCATCGGGACCTTCATGCTGTTCCCGCTTTTCGGTTTTTCGATCAACACGCTTTCGCTCTTCGGCCTGGTGCTGGCCATCGGGCTGGTGGTGGATGACGCCATCGTCGTGGTGGAGGCCGTGGAGCGGCACATCGAGGAGGGCCTGTCGCCCAAGGACGCGGCGTTCAAGGCCATGGAGGAAGTGTCCGGGCCGGTCATCGCCATCGCGCTCATTCTGGCGGCCGTGTTCATTCCGACTGTTTTCATTCCCGGGATCACCGGCCGGCTTTACCAGCAGTTCGCCGTGACCATCGCGGTTTCCGTGATCATTTCGGCCTTCAATGCCTTGTCGCTCAGTCCGGCGCTGGCCGCCCTGCTGCTGCGGCCGCGCGTGAAAACGCGCGGAGCGGTCGGCGTGTTTTTCGAGGGCTTCAACCGGTTGTTCGACCGCGCCACCCACGGATACGTAGCGGTCTGCGGCGCCTGCATCCGCAAGACGGGCTTCAGTCTGCTCTTCCTGGCGCTGGTCGCCGCCGGCATCGGTTTGTTCGGCAAGATCCTGCCGGGCGCGTTTATCCCGGAGGAGGACCAGGGGTACATGTATGTCAACGTCCAGTTGCCGGACGCCGCCTCGCTCCAGCGCACGGACGCGGTCTGCCGCCGGATCGAGGCGATTCTCGCCAAGACCCCGGGCGTGCAGTATGCCACCACAGTCTGCGGCTTCAGCATGTTGAGCTGGGTGCAGGATACCTACAGCGCGTTCTTTTTCGTTTCGCTCAAGCCTTGGGAGGAACGCAAAACCCCCGGGGAACAGTATGACGCCATCGTGATGCACATCAACCGCGCCCTGGCCGGCATTCCGCAGGCCATCGCGTTTGCCTTCCCGCCGCCGGCCATTCCGGGCATCGGCACGGCCGGCGGCGTGACCTTCCTGCTCGAGGATCGCGCCGGCAAGGACATCGCGTTCCTGGCCGGGAATGTGAAGGTCTTCGCGGACGCCGTCCGCAAGCGGCCGGAAGTGGAATCGATCAACACCACGTTTCTGCCGAATGTGCCGCAAATGTATATCGATGTCGATCGCGACAAGGTCATGAAGCAAGGAGTCGAAATCAGCCAGGTGTATAAAACCTTGCAGGCTTTCATGGGGGGCGCGTTCATCAACTATTTCAACCGCTTCGGACGGCAGTGGCAGGTTTATGTCCAGGCCGAGGGGGATTACCGCACCCGCGCCGAAAACCTGGGCCAGTTTTACGTGCGCAACGACCAGGGCGGCATGGTGCCGCTCTCCGCGCTGACCAAAATCAAATCCAGCGTCGGGCCGGAATTCACCATGCGCTTCAATCTGTATCGCTGCGCCCAATTCAATGTCACGGCGGCGCCGGGCTATAGTTCGGCCCAGGCCATGCGGGCGCTGGAAGACGTGTTTGCCCAGACCATGCCGGTCGAAATGGGCTACGATTATCTGGGCATGTCGTTCCAGGAAAAGGAGGCGCAGCAGGGCGTGCCGGTCTGGGTCGTTTTCGGGCTGTCGTTGTTGTTCGTGTTCCTGATCCTGGCGGCCCAGTATGAAAGCTGGGGCCTGCCGTTCAGCGTCCTGCTGGGCACACCCATTGCGGTCTTTGGCGCATTCCTGGCAATTTATTTGCGCGGTATGGAAGTCAGCGTTTACGTCCAGATCGGGCTGATCATGCTGATCGGGCTGGCGGCGAAAAACGCCATCCTGATCGTCGAGTTCGCCAAGACCAGTTATGAAGGCGGCATGTCCCCGGTGGATGCCGCCCTGCACGGCGCCCGCATCCGACTGCGCCCGATCCTGATGACGGCCTTCGCGTTCATCCTGGGATGCGTGCCGCTCTGGGTCGCCACCGGCTCCGGCGCGGTTTCGCGCCAGGTGCTCGGCACGGCCGTGATCGGCGGCATGCTGGCCGCCACCTGCATCGCCATTTTCATCGTTCCGGTCTCATTCTCGTTTGTCCAGCATTTGATTCACGGCAAGGAATCGGAGCGCACCCCCTTGCACGAAAAAGAACCGCAGAAAAAAGATTCGACCGCGGATAACGCGGATGGGCGCGGATGAAAAATTGGTCGATTTTCTGTAGCCGCGCCACGCAGGGGCGCGTTTGCCGGAGCGTCGGCCTAACGTCCGACGGCTACAGCGAAATTGCCAAAGGTCTATTTGCAATTATGAAACTCATATCGATAATCAAGATTTGGCTATTCCGCCCGGCGGCGCCGGTTGCCGGATTGCTCCTGACGGCCCTCTTGTCCGGCGGGTGCGCCGTGGGGCCCCGCTTTAAGACGTCGGTCATAGATACGCCCGGCGGGTTCCTTGGGCAGGGCGTTGGCGGCGCGCCCGCCGAGGCGGGTCCGCAGGTGACGATGGCCGATCTGCCGTGGTGGGATGTGTTCGCTGACGACACGCTCCACGAACTGGTTCAAACCGCGCTCACCAATAATTACGATCTGCGCATTGCCGTCAAGCGCGTCGAGGAATACCAGGCGCTGGCGGCGCAGTCGCGCGCCCAGTTTTATCCGCAGATCGGGTACCAGGGCGACCTGGAGCGCAGTCGCAACGCGTTTCGCGGCAATGCCTCGCCCTCCGGCAATCAAACGGGAAATCCCCTGATGCTCGCCGCCGCGGCCACGTGGGAACTCGATCTCTGGGGCCGAATCCGCCGCCTGAACGAAGCCGCGCAAGCCCAGTTGCTGGCCACCACCGAAAACCGGCGCGGGGTCATGCTGACGGTCGTCTGCAGCGTGGCCCAGTCTTATTTCGAACTTTTGGAGCTGGACCTCGAGTTGGAGATCGCGAAGCGGACCACGCGTTCGTTCGAGGAAAGCCTGGATATTTTCAGCCGGAAACTGGCCGCGGGCGCCGCCTCGCGCCTGGAAACCTCCCGGGCCGAGGCGGCGGTGGCCCAGACCGCCGCCCTGATTCCGGATATCGAGCGGCGGATTGCGATCAAGGAAAACCAGATCGATCTCCTGCTCGGCCGCAATCCGGGGAGCATACCGCGCGATACAACCCTGCTCCGGCAGGATGAGCCGCCGGAAGTGCCCGCCGGCCTGCCCTCCGACCTGCTCCGGCGCCGGCCGGATATCCGCGCGGCGGAACAGACCCTGCGCGCGGCCAACGCCCGGATCGGGGTCGCCGTCGCCCAGTGCTTTCCCAAGATCGGCCTGACCACGCTCTTCGGGCGCGCGAGCCCGGACCTGAATTCTTTCAACAACGACGCCCTGGCCTGGAGCATCGGCGGCAATCTGGCCGGGCCGATTTTCCAGGGCGGCGCGCTGATGGCGCAGATTCGCCAGGCGCGCGCGCAAAGCGAAGAAGCCGCCATTACCTACGAGCAAACCGTGCGCGCGTCTTTTCAGGACGTGGCCAACGCCTTGGTCACGCGCGTCAAACTGGAAGACGTCTGCGCCCAGCAGGCGCGCTGTGTGCGGTGTTATGCGGATGCGGTCGCCGTGTCGCGCGACCGTTACATCGCCGGCAAAGCCGGTTATTACGAGGTGCTCGAAGCCCAACAGCAGTTGTTCCCGGCCGAAAACAATCTTGCGCAAACCCAGCTCGGCCGCCTGACGGCCGTCATCCAGCTTTACAAAGCTCTGGGCGGCGGCTGGAATCTGCCGGACGGGGAATGGGGCGCGGTCCCGTAAGACGTGGAGGCCCCCCCCTCTGCGCCGTCACGCGCCGACCCCGCTCAAAGGATGTTGAATAACGGCGCCCCAGGCCAACTGTTGCAACAGACGGTTCAGTTCGGAGACCCAGCACGGGGCGCCGGCCAGTATGGCGGGCAAGGGTAAGCCCACGGGACTGCGGCGATAGATGACGGCAAAATGACAATAGCCTGACAGCGCTTTCAAAGGCGGACTCGGATGGCCCCAGGCGTCGGTGAACAGGTCGGATTGCTTCTCCAATCCGGGCGCCGTTCCGGCGATGATCCGCGCGCGCAACGCCAGGGTCGCCTGGGCGTCGGGAACGATGAAGACCGATTGCTTGCCAATCTCGGCGTTCAACGCGTTGACATAATCTTCCATCGCCTTGAAATACACGGCGTGCGGCTTTTGCAGGCCGGCCATCGTAGCGTCATTGAATTCATCCACCGATAATTTTGGCGCGTTGTGCGCGGGGCCATGCGGGATGCGGAACGGAAAGCGATCTTCCGGCAGCCAGAGTTCCTGGACCGTTATGCGGACCTTGGGATTGTGCGCGACCGCCAGCTTCGCGAATTTGCCGATGCCTTCATCCGGCCCGCTCATGCACGAAAGCGTCAGGACATCCACCATGCCGGCCCGCAGGGCTTTTTTGACTTCATTCTGCTCCTCCGGCACGTCCCAGTGTTGAATGGCGCGCGAGCCGCCGATGCTCGAGATGCCGGCTTTGTGATGATCGTGGATGCCGGCCCCCCGGGTTATTTCTACCAGAAGGTCGGCCACCCATTCGTGAAAACTGTGCCCGCAGGTGAAGACGCGCTGTCCCGGGACCGGCGGCCGGGTTGGCTTATGGTTTGGCATACCGCTCCTGTTCGTTTTGTTGCGATCTCCGCGTTGCCTGACATAGCTGTTAACCGGCGCCCCGGCGCAGGACTGCACGGAGATGCGCTTCGCATGCCCGGTCAGCCCAAGCACGGGGTGGAGCCGCTATCTTTGACGGTGAATTCACCCGCAGTCAGGTTTGGGATTATGTCAACCGTTTCTGAATCCGTGCCGGGTCCCGTCGACAGTCCAGTACAGCATGAACAAAAATGGCCTTGACCCGATAGTATATCGCGAAGGGGAATCGTTTGGCGAGAAGTCGGTGATATCCGCATTGTAAAACATGAATGCCGGCATAGAGATGTAATGAATCGATATCCGAAAAAAGCGAGTCGAGAAAGTAATCGCCAAGCCCTATGGTTTGGTTTTCGTAGAACCGGAAACCGTCTATCAAATCCTGCTGAGCCTCGCCCAGAATCTCAATTCTCATTTGACACGGTTTCGGATCGTGCGTTTTGCCTCTGTCCATTCTGTGAAATGCGACGAGCCATTTTGAAGGCGTTTTTGCCGAGCTTGCAGCACGTCGGCGTGCCATGACGGCGATGGGACATTGTCCGATGATCGGGAAAGATCGTCCCAAATCGTCTCCAGCGCCCGGAGCTTGTCCGATGTCGTCATGCGAGTGAGCGGTAGAGTTAGTTCCATAATTTGGCCTCCTGTCCAATAAAGACTCCGATAAATATACGCACAAAGCTTTGTATATGCAATTCCTTTTTAAGAAAAACGCTTGACATTTATTTCGTAGCGCGTATATTTCGTTTCATGGATATTTCAAATAACAAGGCATCGGCCAAAATGCCCCTGCAATCGTTCGCCGACCGGCTGGTGCCCCTGATGTGCCGGCTGATGCGGCATATGACGACCCAGGACCGCAACTACCTGGCGCGCGGGCTGATCACCCTGCCGCAGTTATGGGTGCTCCATCAGGTCGCCGAGCGCCAAACCTGCACCATGCACATGCTGGCCCAGACCCTGGAGCTGAAATCGTCCACCGTGACCGGTTTGGCGGATCGGCTCGTCCAGCTGGGCCTGCTCAAGCGCTTCAACAGCCGGACCGACCGCCGGGTCGTATTGGCCGAAATTACGCCCAAGGGCCGCGCCATCCTGAAACATCTGGACGCCGAACGGCATAAATCCATTATTCAAATGTTTCGGCACGTCTCGCCGAAAGAGCGCGCCGTTTACCTCGGTATCGTCGAAAAAATTCTGAAAGCTTTGTCCGCCGTCCTGGTCGCAATGGTCGGCGCCGGATTGGCCGCATTCCTGACCGGATGCGTGTCGGCCCCGGCGCCGAGCGACGCGACCACGCCCTGGACACCCCCGGCCCGGGCGCAGAACCAGGACACCGTCTGGAAGGATATCCGCGCCCGCAAAGCCGATTTTACCAATGACCAGTCGTTGGCCGAGGTGCTGGATATCGCCTTGCGGAACAATCCGGCCAGCCGCAAGACGTGGAGCGACGCCCGGGCCGCATCCGCGCAGGTGGACCAGGCCAAGGGCTACTTCCTGCCGACCGTGGTCGGCACGGCCGCGGCCGCGCGCCAGCGGACCACGGCCGAGCCGGAAAGTTTCGACCTGGACTACATGAAATATGGCCCCGGGCTTCAGCTCAATTATCTGGTCATCAATTTCGGCGGCGGACGCGAGGCGGCCGTGGAGCAGGCGCTCCAGACCGTGTATGCCGCGAATTATCTTTTTAACCGCTCCATCCAGGATATCCTGCTGGCCGTGGAGACCGCCTATTATGGCTTAGTCAGCGCCAAGGCCGGAATCGAGGCGGCCGAGGCGAATGTGAAGGATGCCCGCACGGCGTTCGAAACGGCCCAGGCGCGCAAAGATGCCGGTGTCGGCGCCGACCTGGAAGTGCTCCAAGCCCGGGCCAATTACGACCAGGCGCGCTATGGTCTGGTCAACGCCAAAGGTCAATTCAAGATCGCACAGGGTGCGCTGGCCAAGGCGATGGGCATTCCGGCCGATACAACGCTCCGGGTGGTGGCGCCGACCAACGCGGTGCCCACCGCGCTTACTCCGCAGGATATGCGCCAACTGATTGACGATGCGCTTGACCGGCGGCCGGACATTGCCGCCCTGCGCGCCACCCTGGCCGCCAGGAAGGCCGCTATCCGGGTGACGAGTTCGGCCCTCTGGCCCTCGCTTTACGTTAACGGCAATCTCAGTCGCGATTATTATGACACTTATACCGGCGCGCTCAACCGGAATACCGACACCACTGCGGCTGGCCAATACTTTCAAGACAATGACTGGTCTTACGGCGCGGGCGCCACGCTCCAATGGACCTTGTTCGACGGCTTTCAGACCCTGAGCGCCAAGCGCGCCGCGGCGGCGCAGGCGGATTCCGCCCAGGCCCAGCTCCAGCAGGCGGAACTGGCGGCCGGCGCCGATGTCTGGACACGGTATTACGCTTATGAAACCGCCCTGGAACGGCACACGGTCAGCATCGCTTATCTTGCCAGCGCTTCGGCCGCCTATGAACTGGCGCTGGATAGTTATAAGAATGGACTCAGTAATATCATCGATCTGTTGAATGCCGAGAGCCAACTGGCGCAGGCGCGAATGCAGAATGTCTCCGCCCGGCAGGAAGCGTTTGCCGCCCTGGCCAACCTGGCCTATGCCGCCGGCCGCCTGGAAAAGGGCGGGGCGGCCCGGACCGAAGGGATTTTCTCAACCGCCGTAAGGAAGGATCAACCATGAACCGATATCTGCGTTCGAGTATAGGGATATTACACCGGAGCGGTTCTACCGAACCGCAGCTACACCGGAGCGGTTCTACCGAACCGCAACTACACCGGAGCGGTGTAGAGGCCGTTCGTGAGAACGGCAAAGTTGCCGAAAGACTGATTCATGCCGGCGCCGTCGCGCTATGCAGCCTGCTGATTCTGACGTTGGGGGCCTGCTCCAAACGCCAGAAAGGCCCGCCGCAATTCCCGCCCACCGCGGTCCAAACCACCCTGGCCGTGAAAATGGATACGCCGGTTGTCATCAGCGCTTTCGGGAATACGGAAGACCAGGTGAGCGTGGACGTTGTCCCGCAGGTTTCGGGCCTGCTCGTGAAAACCTTTATCCTGGATGGGGCCATTGTAACCAACGGCCAGGCGCTGTTCCTGATCGATCCCAGCGATTATGTCATTCGTGTCCGCCAGGCCGATGGCCTGGTGGCCGCCGATCGGGCCAACCTGGAATTGAGCCGCCTCACGCTGGAGCGCAACCGCCCGCTGCTGGCGAAAAGCATGATTTCGGCGGAAACGTTCGACACGCTGAAGACCAAACTGGATGCCGCCGCGGCCCAACTCAAGATCGACGAGGCAACGCTCGATCAGGCCCGCCTGGACCTCTCGCGCTGCACGGTCACCTCCTCGGTCAATGGGATTTGTTCCAAGCGCTTTTTGGATAACGGCAATCTGGCCGTGGCCAACCAGACGAAGTTGACCAACGTCCGCAGTTACGATCCGATCTTCGTGGAGTTCTCGGTCTCGGAACAATATTTGGATCTCCTGCGCCGGGAAATGGCGGCGGGGACCGTGCGGGTCGAAGTCGCGCCGCGCGGCGACACGAACAGCTATGCGGGCGAACTGGTCTTCCTGGATAATGCCGTCAACCAGCAAACCGGCACGATCTTGTTGCGCGCCCTGGTGCCCAACCCCGAGCGGAAGCTCTGGGCCCAGCAGTTCATCGAGGTGCGCATCCTGGCCGGCACGGCGCGCGCGGCCGTAATGGTCCCGGAAAGCGCGGTGCAATTCGGCAAGGACGGGCCCTATGCGTTTGTCGTGACCCAGGATAACAAGGCGGATCTGCGGCCGGTCAAACCGGGTGTGCGGTATGACAGTCTGTTGCAGATTGAGGAGGGCGTGGCGTCCGGGGAAAAAGTGGTGGTGCTGGGCCAGTTGATGTTGTATCCCGGCGCGGTGGTGATGGAAGCGGCCCCCTTGACGCCGTCTGGCAAAGCCCCGGCGGGGGCACCGGAAGGCAAATGAACGCCGCCTTGGGCGGCTTAATGAAATGCCAAGGAATGTTCCGCCATAGGCGGATCCGCCTATGGCGCGACAAAACACAGCGGTTCTAACGAACCGCAACTACACCCTTGGCCGAGTGCAGGCAGACAATTCGGTGTAGAGGCCGTTCGATAGAACGGCAAAGTTGCCGAAGGCCTAACTTTAAAACGAACGGATTTTGTCATGACTTTCTCTGAAATTTTCATCCGGCGTCCGATTTTGACTACGCTGGTCATGGTCGTCATGGCCGTGTTTGGCGTGTGGGCCTATTTCCGGATGCCGGTCAACAGTCTGCCGACGGTGGACTATCCCGTGATCCAGGTGTCCGTGGCCTATCCCGGGGCCAGCCCGGCCACAATGGCCTCGGCCGTGGCGACGCCCCTGGAAAACCAGTTCACCCAGATCAACGGCCTGCAGTCCATGATCTCGGACAACAAAGTGGGTTTCACGACCATCAATCTGACGTTCAGCCTGGATCGCAACGTGGACCTGGTGGCGCCGGACGTGCAGGCCGCCATTACCCGCGCCCAGAACAATTTACCCAAGGATCTGCCCAACCCGCCAATCTATCGGAAATACAATCCCTCCGACGCGCCGATCTATTACCTCATGCTGTATTCGGACACGTTGTCGCACGGGGATCTCTATGATTATGCCAACCATATCATCTCCAAAAAAATCAGCATGATCGAGGGCGTCTCCCAGGTGCAGACCTTCGGCGCCCAGCGGGCTGTGCGCATCCAGTTTATTCCGGAACAGTTGGCGGCTTATCGGATCGGCGTGGATGAACTGGCCCTGGCCCTGAAAGCCGGCACGGTCAATATTCCCGGCGGCAGTCTCAACGGTCCGTCGCGCACCTTTTCGCTCGAGCCGCAAGGCCAGTTGCGCACGGGGCGCGAGTATGGCGAGCTGATTATTGCCTATCGCGACAACGCGCCGGTGCGCCTGAAGGATGTGGCCAACTGCATCGACAGCGTCACCGACGACCTGGTGGATATCCGTTACCGCAAACCGGGTTTGCCGGAAAAAGGCATGTGCGTGGTCATGGCGATCTCGCGCGTCAGCGGGGCCAATACGGTTGCGGTGGCCGACACGATCGATCGGACGCTGGCAGCCGCCCGCAAAGAGTTGCCGCGCGCCATTAACTTCGAAGCGATGCATAACGGGGCAACGCCGATCAGGGAATCCATCGCGGACGTGCAGGTCACGGTGCTCATCGCCCTGGTGCTGGTGGTGCTGGTGATGTTCTTGTTCCTCGGCCGGATTCGTGAAACTATTATTCCAAGCATCGTTCTGCCGATTTCACTGCTGGGCACGCTGATCCTCATGCTGATTTCCAAATTCAGCATCGATACGCTTTCCCTGATGGGCATCGTGCTGGCCGTCGGTTTCCTCGTGGATGACGCCATCGTGGTGTTGGAAAACACGGTGCGCCACATGGAAACGGGTATGAAACCCATTCCGGCGGCGATCCAGAGCATGAAGGAAATAACCTTTACCGTGATCTCCACCAGCGTGGCGTTGATCATCGTCTTCACGCCGCTGGTGTTCATGAGCGGCGCGGTCGGCCGCAATCTGCGCGAGTTCTCCCTGACCGTGATCTACGCCGTCATCGTCTCGACCGTCGTGGCGCTGACACTTTCGCCGATGATGTGCGCGCGCATCATCCGGCACCACAAGGCGCCCAACCGCGTCCAGCGCTTTATCGCCGACACCATCGGCGCGCTGGTGCAGTCTTACGGCAAAGCGCTGACCTGGCAGCTCCATCATAAATGGATGGCCCTGCTGGCCTGGCTCTTTTGCATTCTCGGAACGATCGGCTTGTTTCTCATCCTGCCGCAGGATTTCCTGCCCAAAGGCGACAGCAGTTTTATCCACGGCGCGATGCTGATGCCGCAGGGGGCGTCCACCGCGCAGATGCAGGCCTTTCAAAAACAGGCCATGGCTATTATCTCCGAAGAGCCCGATGTGATCCAGCTGGGCAGTGTCACCGGTTTCCAGATCGGCGCCGATCAAAGCATGGGGTTCCTCTTCGTCCGGCTGCGCCCGCCCAGGGAGCGCAAGCATCCGATCGATTACTACGTCCAAAAGCTCATGGGCCGTTTGATGGCGCTGCCCTCCGGTTTCTGCTATCTGCAGGCCATGCCGGTGCTGAAAATCAGTTCCGGGGCCGAATCCACCGCGGCCGGCAGCGATTATGCCTATCTGCTCATGGGCCTTGACCGCGACAAGGTCTATGCCGCTTCCCGGCAACTCGAGATGGCGATGCGCGGCATTCCGGGCTTTTTCAACGTCCAGAACAACATCAAGCTCACCATGCCGCGCTTGAACATGGCCATCGACCGTGACCGCGCCTCGGCCCTGGGCATCACGGCGCAAACCATCGAGCAAGCCCTGGCGCTGGGATATGCCGGCGGCTATGTGACCCAGTTCACCACCGATCTGGACCAGTATCAGGTCATCCCCGAAATCGAAAAGGAGCACCAGAGCCTGCCCAACGACCTGGCTATGCTTTATTTGCGCTCGTCCGTAACCGGCCGGCTGGTGCCGTTGAAGTCCGTCGTGAATTGGAAGGAAGAAGCCGGTCCGCAGGATGTGCCGCATGCCCAGCAGCAGGAATCGGCCACGCTTTCGTTCAGTATCGCCCCGGGCATTCCGCTGGGGTACGCCACGAAGAAAATGGAGGAAGTGGCCGCCAAGATTTTGCCGGCCGGCGTGGTCGGCAAATTCACCGGGGACGCCCAGGAATTCAAGCGCTCCATTGCCAGCCTGGGCATTTTGCTGTTGGTCGCGATCTTCCTGAAATATGTCATGTTGGGAATCCTATACGAAAGCTATATCCATCCCTTCACGATTCTCACGACCCTGCCGGTGGCGGTCTTCGGCGGCCTGCTGACCCTGCTGGGATTCGGGCGCGAGCTTTCGATTTACGGCTATATCGGCATGTTCGTCCTCATCGGGTTGATCACCAAAAACGGCATTCTGATGGTGGACTTCGCCGAACAGCGCCGGCGGGAGGGCATGAACAGTTACGACGCGATCTATGACGCCTGCCTGGTGCGCTTCCGCCCGATCCTGATGACCGGCCTGTGCGCCATCCTGGGGACCATGCCGATCGCCCTGGGCTATGGCGCGGACGCCTCCTCCCGGATCCCGCTCGGCCTGGTGGTGGTCGGCGGCATGGTCTTCGCCCAGGTGATTACGCTTTTCGTGACACCCGGCATTTTCCTCTATATGGACAAGATCCAGGAACGGTTCTTCAAGCCGCGCGCCGATTTGGAATAAATTTGCCATTCTCATGGGCGGCCTCTACAATGGGTTCGGGTGTGGCAGCGGTTCGGTAGAACCGCAAGATTGAACCGCAAGTTTAGCCGCTAAGGGAAACGCTTATGCCCATTCAAAAGGTTAGCGTGGTCATTCCCGCCCGGAACGAGGAGGCCACCATTGGCCCGGTCCTCGACGAGCTGAATGCCGCCATTGCCCGCCTGCCGCGTTACCGGTTCGAGACCCTGGTCGTCGTGGATAACCCGCGGGATCTGACCATCGGCGTGGCCCAGGCCAAGGGCGCCCGGATTGTGTTGAATCCGCGCGCTATCGGCAAGGGCGCCGCGCTGGCCGCGGGCTTTCTCCAATCCACCGGCGACGCCATCGTCATTTTCGATTCCGACGGCTCCCACAACCCGCGCGACATCGGCCTTTTTCTGGACGCGCTTGAGCGCGGCGCCGGCTTGGTGGTCGGCTCGCGCGTGCTGGGCGGCAGCGACGACCATAACGTCATCCGGCTCTTCGGCAACGCGGTTTTTACGCTCATGTTTTCCATCGTTTTCGGCACGACCATCATGGATGTGCTGAACGGTTATAAGGCCTTTGTCCGCAACGTGGCCGTCGGTTACAGGCACAAGGCCAAGGGATTCGACTGCGAAATAGAAATTGCGGCCCGCGCCATCCGCCAGGGCTATCCGCTGGTGGAGGTGGCGACCCACGAGAACAAGCGTGCCGGCGGCAAGATGAAGTCCCGCGCTTTCCGCGACGGGTTTGCGATTATGATGGCTGTTCTGCGCCAGGGCCTGGCCTACCGCGCCTGGCGCCTCTGCCACTGGCGCAAGCCGAACAAATAACCGCAGATAGTGATTGGCATGCCATGAAGGTCCTTTTCGTCTATCCCGATATCGGCGTGCGCGGCGGCGCGCGCAGTTACCAGTTCGGCATCGGCATGTTGAGCGCCGTGCTCAAGGCGCATGGCCATGAAACCCGCCTGCATTATATGTTCGGGGCCTACGACCCCGCCCCGCTGAAACGGACGCTCGCCGAATATCGCCCCGATTTGATCGCGTTTTCGGCGGTCTCGCCCCAGGTCCGGTTCGTGAAACGGATTTTCAACGATCTTCATCCTTTCCCGGCCTTCACGATTCTTGGCGGACACCACGCCACGCTCGCGCCGGAGTGCCTGGAATCCATCGAGGGGCTGGACGCCATCTGCATCGGCGAGGGCGAATATCCGCTCCTGGAGCTGGTCGAGGCGCTGAAACAAGGCGGAGACCTCCGCGCCATCCGCAACGTGTGGGTGAAAACCGGCGATCAGGGTATCGTCAAAAATCCAACCCGCCCCTTTATGGAAGACCTCGATAGCCTGCCTTTTCCCGACCGCGAATTGTTCGACTACCAGCCGATCGTCGATTCCGACTTCCATACCGCGCTGTTCATGTTTTCGCGCGGGTGCCCATACGACTGCACGTTCTGCAGTAACCACGCCCTGCGCGCCAGACAGACAGGCAAATACGTCCGTTTCCGCAGCGTGGCGGGTTGCCTTGAGGAAATCCGCGAGGTGACGGGCCGTTATGCCGTGCGCGCGCTCTATTTTAACGACGATTGCTTCACCGCGCGCCGGGATTTTGTGGACGAATTCTGCGCGCGCTACCGTCAAGAATGCGCTCTGCCGTTCGCCGTTAACGCCCGCCCGGAAACGCTGAACGACGACGTTTGCCGTGTGCTCAAAGCCGCCGGCTGCCACCGGATCAGCATCGGGATCGAAAGCGGCAGCGAATCCTTCCGCCGCGAAGTCCTCGGTCGGCGCCAATCCAACGACCGGATTGCCGAGGCGTTCGCGGCCTGCCGGCGCGCGGGCATCAAAACGAAATCCTTCAACATTGTCGGCTTCCCGCGTGAGACTCCGGCCATCTTCCAGGAAACCGTGGACCTCAACGCGCGCATCCAGCCTGACAGTGTCATTATCGGCATCTTCGAGCCGTATCCCGGCACGAAACTGGCGGAAGTGTGTCTGCAGGAGGGTTTCATTCCCAAGGACCAGCCGGACACCTGGTTCATGGGCCGGATGGACACCATCCTGACCATGCCAAACTTCCCGCGCCGGGAAATTTTGCGCTGTTTCCGTAACTTCGCGTATAACGTGTACAAGCGCCGCGCGCCCCTCAAGGCGCTCTTTTATAAAATCTATTATTCCCCGGCCGGCGAGCGCCTGATCCGCGCGCTCGCCCCCGCGAAGGACGTCCTGCGGCGGCTCGTGATGGGGGTATAAGACCGACGAATGACTCGATTTCCGCAGGTCGTCGCGTCGGCGTTGGCACACAGGGCCGGGCGTGACGAGCAGGGCGAGTCGAGTCGCAGCGACGGCAGGAGGCTTCCGTGAATCGCCGGCAATTCCAGGCTGAGAGCGAACAAGCCCGACGGAGGGCGGTTGAGTTGGGCGAAACCGGCAACGCGCAAGCGATTACCGAACTAATCGGCCTCTGCCGTCACTGCGGCCCAACCGTTCGCCGGGCCGCCGCATCGGCGCTGGGTAAGTTGTCCACGACGGAAGGCATCCGCGAAGCAGTGCCGATCCTCTGCGAACTTGCCCGCGATGCGCAGCCGCAGGTGCGGCAATACGCCCTGCTGGCGCTCGGCAAAATCGGCGACGAAAAGGGCTTGCCTGCGCTGCGCGATGCCGCGAATCGGCCGGCGGGGCCGGACTACGTATTGTCCGCGGCCTTGCGCGCGATTGAGCAAATCGAGGCTGCCGTTCGAAAACGAGTCGAGTTTGGTCCGAGCGCCTGTTCGCGCTGCGGCGGCGCCGCGACGGACGATGAGCGCCGGGTGTCGGAACGGCAGTTCCAGCGTATCTACTGCAATAAGTGTTTCGATGCCGTTTTCATCGAGCGCCGCAACTTCGACATGAAGGTGCAGAATCAGAAAACGATCCTCGCGGCAGACCGCACCGTGGTGCAGTCGAAGGGAGAGAAACGGATTGCGGACTGGCTCGGCGCGAAAGGCATCGAATATCGTTACGACGACAAGTTCCAGATCATTCAGGGCTTTGCCATCCGCCCGGACTTCTACCTTCCGCGCTTCGATGTCTATATAGAGTATTGGGGTCTGGACACCACGGACTACAAGATCGGCATGTTGCTGAAACAGAAACTGTATCAACAGGAAGGCAAGCGCTTGATCTCGGTGTATCCGGGCGACTTGTCCGCGCTCGACGCCAAAATCGCGTCGGCATTGACGCCGATGCGCTGATGCGGAAGGCGAAACGGATGCCGATCTGAATTTATGGGGCTTTCACCTCAGGGCGTTGTGCCCGGAACGGGCGCGGGCCGCGGGGCGGGGGCCGGCGGCTTCGCCGGCGCCGAGGGCGCGCTCCCGGTCTTGGCCGGATGCTGGGGGTGCAGGAGCATTACCAAGTTGTGGCCGAATAGGCGCGGGCCCGATTCCGGCGCGCCGATATCGGCGCAGTCCTTGATCAGGCGCGTGAACAGGTTGTACCCCAGCTCGCGGTGCTCGTTTTCCCGGCCGCGGAAAAGCAGGGATGTTTTCACGCGGCACCCCTTTTCCAGGAATGCGCGGATGTGCTGCATCTTGGTGCAGTAGTCGTGGTCCTCGACGTTCGCGTGGAATTTCATTTCCTTCAGGTCAACCTGCACCTGGTGCTTGCGGGCCAATTTGTCACGGCGGCTTTCCTCGTACCGGAACTTGCCGAAATTCATGATGCGGCAGACCGGCGGGTTGGCGTTGGGTGAAATTTCCACCAGGTCCAGGTTTTTGGATAGCGCCATTTTCAGGGCCTCGCCGGTGGCGATAATGCCGATTTGTTCGCCCGTATCCGAAATACAGCGGACCTGGGGAACGCGAATGCGGTTATTCACTCTGGTCGTCGTGCGAATAATGACCTCCTGGGGCAATGGTTGATGGTTAATGCTTCGTTTCGGTTTTTACTTGCTGAATAAACGCCGCCACGCTCAAGGCCCCCTGGTCGCCGCCGGCGCGGCGGCGCACGGAGACGGTTCCGGCCTCCGCTTCCTTCGGGCCGAGGATGAGCATATAAGGGATTTTTTCCAGCTGCGCATTGCGAATCTTGGCGCCCAACTTGCCGGCCCCCTCGTCCACCGTCACGCGCAGGTCGGCGGCGCGGAGCGTCGCGGCGATCTGCCGGGCGGTCTCGACCTGCTTGTCGGTGAGCGGCAGGATGCGGACCTGCTCCGGCGCGAGCCACAACGGGAATGCGCCGCCGTAATGTTCGATCAGGATCCCGAAAAAACGTTCCAAACTGCCGAGCAGGGCGCGGTGCACCATGTAAGGCCGGTGCGGTTGGCCGTCTTCGCCGACGTAGGTGATATCGAAGCGCTCGGACATGTTGAAATCGAACTGGATGGTGGTTAGTTGCCACTCGCGGCCGATGGCGTCCTTGATTTTTAAATCCACTTTCGGGCCGTAGAACGCGCCGCCGCCCTCGTCCACCGTGTAGGCCAGGCCCTCGGCCTTGAGCGCTTGTTCGAGCGAGGCGGTCGCCTGGGTCCAGCGCTCCCCGGCCCCGATGGCCTTGGCCGGGCGCGTGGAGAGGTAGGCCGAAATTTCGGTGAAGCCGAAGGCCTTTAAAAAGAAAAGCGCAAAACGGATGGTCCGCTCGATTTCCGCCTCGATCTGGTCGGGAGCGCAGAAAAGATGGGCGTCGTCCTGGGTGAACCCGCGCACCCGCAAAAGCCCTTGCAGGGTCCCCGCCTTCTCGTAACGATAAACCGTGCCCAATTCTGCCCAGCGCAGGGGCAGGTCGCGGTAGGAGCGCAGTTGCGACTTGTAAATCTGGATGTGAAAGGGGCAGTTCATCGGCTTGAGGAAATACTGGAGTTCGTCGATCTCCATGGGGGCGTACATGCTTTCGCGGTAAAACCCCAGGTGGCCCGATGTTTCCCACAGGAGCGAACGCCCGATGTGCGGTGTGTAAAGCAGTTCGTAGCCGCCGCGGAAATGCTCCCGGTGCCAGAAGTCCTCGATAAGAGAACGGATGCGCGCGCCCTTGGGATGCCAGTGGATCAGGCCGGGACCGACTTCCTCATGCATGCTGAAGAGGTCCAGTTCGCGGCCTAACTTGCGGTGGTCGCGCTTGCGGGCTTCTTCCAGGAGGTCGAGTTGCGCCTGCAAGGCTTCGGCCGATTCCGCCACGATCCCGTAAATCCGCTGCAGCATGGGGTTGGTTTCAATGCCCCGATAGTAGGAGCCCGCCACGGAGAGCAGTTTGAAGGCCGGGATTGCGCCGGTGGCGCCCAAGTGCGGGCCGCGGCAGAGATCGCTGAAATCGCCGCAACGGTAGAAACTGATGGGTTCGCCCTCGGGAATATCGGCCAGGCGCTCGAGCTTGTAACGCTGGCCCTTGAGCGCCAGCGCGGCTTCGGCGCGGGTCATTTCCACGCGCTCGAACGGCAGATTGGCGGCAATCAGACGGGCCATTTCCGCCTCGATGCGGGCAAAATCTTCCGGGGCAAACCGGTGGGGCAGGTCGAAATCGTAGTAGAAGCCGTCCGCTGTGGCCGGCCCAATATCGAACTGAACATTCTCGAATAGCCGCATGACGGCGGCCGCCATGACATGCGCCGTGCTGTGGCGCACACGTTCTAAATCCAAAGGTAAAATCTCCTTTTCGTAAAACAAGCCCTTGTTGACAAAGCCGCTGCGCCGGTCTTCGCCTCACTCCGGCTATCGATGCCTTGCCGCACTCTGACGTTGTAAGAACGCCTATGAATGTAGCATGTGCCCAATAACATGTCAATGCGCCGAACATCTCGGCACGGGCGCTTGCCGCCCGGCAGTGAATCATTTATGCTGGATCCTATGAACATTAAAGATTTGGCGCCGGTCATGCGTATCCTTAAGCGGGAATACGAAAAAAAACGGATGCCCGTTGCGGAACTGGTTCAGGCGCACACCAACGATCCATTCCAGGTCCTGGTGGCGACAATTCTGAGCGCCCGTACGCTGGACCAAACCACGGCGGCGGCTTGCCGTAAACTTTTTGGGGTGGTCCGTAACCTGGAAGACCTCCGGCGCATTCCGCGTTTGCGGCTGGAACGCCTGATCTATCCGGTCGGGTTTTACCGGACCAAGTCCAAATTGCTTAAGAAACTTCCAGGCGCGGTGGCCGCTCAATTTAATGGCATCATCCCCGCCACGGTGGAAGATTTGATCCGCCTGCCGGGTGTCGGCCGCAAGACGGCCAACCTTGTGGCGGCCGTGGCGTTCGACAAGCCGGCGATTTGCGTGGATGTCCACGTGCGCCGTATCGTCAATCGCTGGGGCCTGATCCGCGCGCGCGCGCCCCTGCAAACGGAGATGGTCTTGCGCCGCCGGTTGCCGGTGAAATACTGGCGGGTATTCAACGCTTACATAGTGTCCTTCGGCCAGAGCGTGTGCCGTCCGGTGCGCCCGCATTGCGGCGCATGTCCCCTTTACGCGCCGTGCGCGCGGGTGGGAGTCAAACCGGGAAACGTGTCCAGCCGCACAGTGCGATAATGGAATTTGCCCGCCATGCAACTGCGGCGCTTAACGCTCATTTCGCGCCTGTCCCGTCGACCAGGCGCCGACTTCCCGTGTGCAAAGATACTGTTTTTAAGTGCAAATATACAATCGATTTATGTTGAGTTATTTTCCCGCCTAAGCTACCTTATACTTAACTTAAAGGTGTGTCTCGAACATTCAGGAGATTTCGCATGAGCGCAAAACTGCTTGATGGTTCCGCGACTTTCCGTCCCGCGCGCTTCCGAAAAACCGCG
>Ga0172380_10001415_pt1 | contig 41144 bp, 38 predicted proteins | sample Leawe162metaG_FD_119747 | JGI IMG/M metagenome (GOLD analysis project Ga0172380, IMG submission 119747) | Leachate microbial communities from a municipal landfill in Southern Ontario, Canada - Leachate well 162 metaG | ecosystem: Engineered > Solid waste > Landfill > Unclassified | place...
ATCGCGGAGCTGTTCGCGCACCAGCGCGAGGCGCTCAACGCCTGGCGCGAGGCGAGCCGCTAGCGCTCGACTGACCTCGAACGCGACTAGGAGACGTACTCGCCGAGGAACGTCCCACCGAGCACGTGCACGTGCGCGTGCTCCTGTGATTGCATCGCATCGCGCCCGAAGTTGGAGAGCAGCCGGAAGCCGCCGGGACAGGTGGCGCGGCCCAACTCGCGTGCGACCACGCCGACCTCGCCCAGATCCTCCCAGAGCTGCGACTGGGTGAGGTGCTCTTTCGGCATCACGAGCAGCATCACCGGCACCCAGCGCAGGACGTTGCGGATCGCGATCACCTGCTCCGACTCATAGAGAATCTCGGCCGGCTCACGGCGCGCGACGATCTCGCAGAAGACGCAGTAGCGCTGCACCAAGTGAGCCGGTACCTTCCGAATGCGCCCGTCGAGCGACGGTCGGCAAGTCTATGGACGCCCGCGATCGAGCGTCAAACCGTGTCGGGAGGCCTTCGATGACCGTGATCACGCCGTTCCGAGGTCTTCGCTACGACCCGACGGCCGTCTCGGGCTCGGACGTGATCGCGCCGCCATACGACGTGGTGAGCGCCGCCGATGTCGCAGCGCTCCTCGGCCGCTCGCCCTACAACATCGCGCACATCGAGTCCGTGCCCGGCGCGGACGACAGCCGCTACGCCGCCGCCGCCGAGGCGTTGCGCGCGTGGGAGGCCTCCGGCGTGCTGCGCCGCGACAGTGCCCCCTGCTACTACGCCTACGAGCAGCGCTTCGCCGTGCCGGGCGAGGCACGCACGGTCACGCGTCGCGTCTTCTTCGCGCGCATGCGGCTCTCGCCGCGCGAGGACGGCATCGTCCGCCCGCACGAGGCGACGCTGTCCGCCGCGAAGGAGGATCGCCTGAAGCTCCTCCGTGCGACGCGCACGAACGTCAGCCCGATCTTCGCGATGTTCGCCGACCCGCAGGGCATCGCCTCGCGCATCCTCGAAGGCATCGCGGCGACGCCGCATGGGTTTGAGGCGACCGACGGGCGTGGCGACCGCCACCGGCTGTGGGTGATCGACGACGCGGTGCAGGTGCAGACGCTCACCGAGGCCGTTGCGGCCTCGAACGCCACGATCGCGGACGGACACCACCGCTACGAGACGGCGCTGAACTCGCTACGCGAGCGCGAGGCTGCCGGCGCGGCGACCGAGGACGATCGATACCTCCTCACCGGCCTCGTCGCGCAGGAGGAGCCGGGGCTGATCGTGCTCCCGATCCACCGCATGATTCGCGCGGGCGTCGTGCCTGCGGATCTGTCGAGCCGCCTCGCTGCGCTGTACGCGCTTGAGGACTGCGGCGCGGCGGACTCCGACGCCGCCGTCGATGCGCTGTGGGAGCGTGTGCGCGCCGCTGCCCCGGGCGTGCCGACGTTCGGCGCGATCGGCCTCGAACCCGGGCGGCTGCACCTGCTGACTGCGAAGCAGCCAGCCGTCGCGAACGCGATGCCCGCGGGGCTCTCCGACGCATCGAGGTCGCTCGATGTCCTCGTGCTCAACGACACGATCCTGGAGCCGCTGCTCGGCCTCGACACCGCCGCGCGGGCGGCGGGCGAGCACATCGCGTTCAGCGAGGTCGTGCGCGAGGCGCAGCACGGCGTGCAGAGCGGTGAGTTCCGCCTCGCATTCCTCGTGCAGCCGGTGCGCGTCTCCGAGATCGTCGCGATCGCGGATGCCGACGAGCTGCTGCCGCAGAAGTCGACGTTCTTCTACCCGAAACTCGCGACCGGCATGGTGCTCAACCCGCTCGACTAGCCTCGAATCCCGGCACACACGCACAGAACCCGCTCTCACGAGCGGGTTCTGTGTTCCCGGTCGCCCGGGAGTATCCCTCTGAGGCCTGTGCGGCTATGACAGGTCGATCTGCCGTGCGCTGAAGACGTTCTCGACGCCCGTGACGGTGGCGATCTCGGCGTCGGTCAGCGCGCGGTTGGTGCCCAGCACCATCAGCGCGCGGTCGCCCTGTCCGGCGGCGACCGACATGTACGAGATGTTCACGGTGAGCTCGCCGAGCAGCGAGCCGACGCGCCCGATCATGCCCGGGCGGTCGACGTTGTCCACCATCAGCGCGTACGGCGCAGCCTTCGGGGCGATGTCGACCTGGTAGTCATCGACGCCGACGACACGCACGCCATCGGCGGTGTGCGTCGCGGCGACCTTGCGGACGCCGTCCGGGCGCACCACCTGCACGACGACGAGGCTCCCGTACGGGTCGCGCGCCGGGCCCGCCTCGATCGCGATGCGCAGACCAGCCTGCTCGGCGAGCTGGTCGGCGTTCACGACGGTCACCTTCGCGTCCGACTGGCGTGCGAGGAGGCCAGCGATCACCGAGGTGCGGAGCGGGCCGGACTCGTGCGTGCCGATCTCGCCCAGCAGGTCGACGCGCACCTCCTGCACCGGCCCGCCCGCAAGCTGCGTAGCGAGACGAGCAGCGAGCTCGGCGGCATCGAGGTACGGCCCGATGAACGCCATCTCCTCCGGGTCGACGAGCGGCGCGTTGACCGCGAACCGCGCGGAGCGGCCTGCGAGCACGTCGAGCACCTGCTCGGCGGTGTCGATCGCCGCGCGGTCCTGCGCCTCGCCGGTGGAGGCCGCGAGGTGCGGGGTCACGACGATCTTGTCGGTGGTGGTAAGGATGTTGCCGACCGCCGGCTCCGACGAGAACACGTCGATGCCCGCGCCGCCGACCTTGCCGGACTCGACCGCGTCGAAGAGCGCCTGCTCATCGATGAGCGCGCCACGGGCTGCGTTGATGATGCGGATGCCGGGCTTCGCCTTCGCGAGCCGCTCGGCGTTGATCAGGTTGCGCGTGCCCTCGTGCAGCACGGCGTGCAGCGAGACGAAGTCGGACTCCGCCAGCACACCGTCGATGTCCATCATCTCGACGCCGAGTGCTGCGGCGCGCTCCGGCGTGACGAACGGGTCGTACGCGACGACGCGCATCTGGAACGCGCGAGCGCGGTTCGCGACCTCGGTGCCAATGCGGCCGAGGCCGATGATGCCGAGCGTCTTGCCCGCGAGCTCGACGCCCATGTACTTGTTGCGGTCCCAGCGGCCCGCCTGCAGCGAGGCGTGGCCCTGCGGGATGTTGCGCGCGACCGCCAGCATGAGGCCGAACGCGTGCTCCGCCGTCGACAGCGTGTTCGCCAGCGGCGCGTTCACGACGATGACGCCATGCTTCGTCGCGGCGGGCACGTCGATGTTGTCGACGCCGACGCCCGCGCGGCCGATCACCTCGAGGCTGGTCGCGGCGGCGATGACACGCTCCGTGACCTGTGTCTGGCTGCGCACCACGAGCGCCTGCACGCCGGCGACCGCCTGCACCAGCTCGTCTTCCGACAGGCCGGTCTTCACCTCCACCTCGTGCTCACGCGAGAGCATCTCGATGCCCTGCTTGGCAAGGGTGTCGGCGATCAGGATGCGAGCCATGGTGCGGTACCTCGATCAGCGGGGAGCGGCGGGGTGGGACGCAGCACCGGCGCGCTCTCGCGCGCCGGTGCCGGTGGGTGCGACTAGGACTTCAGCTTTTCGAGCGTCTTGGCGACAGCCGCCAGACCGTCCTCGACCGCCTCGTCGGTGCAGTAGCCGAGGTGGCCGAAGCGGAAGAGCTTACTGGCCAGCGGACCCTGCCCGCCGGCGAGCACCAGGCCGAACTCGCTGCGCGCGACCTTGCGCAGGTTGGCGACATCGACGCCGTCCGGCACCAGCACCGCGGTCACGGTGTCGGAGCGGTAGCCCTCGCGCGCGAAGAGCGTGAGGCCCAGCGACTGCAGGCCGGAGCGCACGCGCTCGCCGTGGCGGTGGTGACGTGCGTACACGTTCTCCATGCCCTCGGCCTTGAGCAGCTCGATCGCCTTGTCCATCTGGAAGAACAGCGACACGGCCGGCGTCCACGGCGTCTGGCCGCGGGCGGCGCTGTCGACGGCGCGCTTCAGGTCGAGGTAGAAGCGCGGCGTCGTGGTCTTCGACTGCACTTCCTTGGAGCGCTCGCTCATCGAGACGAAGGCGAGGCCGGGGGCGACCATCCAGCCCTTCTGCGAGCCGGACAGCACGACATCCAGATCCCACGCGTCCGCCTCGACCGGAATCGAGGAGAGCGAGGAGATGGCGTCGACGATCAGGAACCGACCCGCGCCCTTCACCGCCTTGGCGATGTCCTTGAGCGGGTTGGTGATGCCGGTCGAGGTCTCGTTGTGCGTGACCAGAACGGTCTGCACCTGCGGGTTGGCCTTCACGACCTCCTCGATGCGGTTCGGGTCAGCCGGCTCACCGGCTTCGAACGCGACCTCGATCGGGCGGGCGCCGTAGACGTTGGTGAGATCCAGGAAGCGCTTCCCGAACTCCCCGACCGTGACCACGATCACTTCCTCGCCGGGCGAGATGTGGTTCACGACCGCGGCTTCCATCGCACCCGAGCCGGAGGCGGTCAGGATGGCGAGGTCGTTCTTCGTCTGGAAGACCTCCTTCACCCCGGTGGTGACCCGCTCCATGATCGCGGCGAACTCGGGACCGCGGTGGTCGACCATCTCGGCCGCACCGGCTTGGGCTACCTCGGCAGGAACGGGGGTAGGCCCGGGAATACGCAGATTCACGGTGACTCCTTTTGCGGGGCGCTCCCCGCACGGCACAACAGGCTGAGAACCCGCGGGATCGTACGAGCGGGCCCCGCGTACGGTCAACGAAACACGGACGGCTGCGCGGCCTTCGCCCGTACAATGGGCCGAATCACAGCACACCTGACCACAGATGTAGTCATCGAGGAGCCCCGCGACGGACGACCGCACCCTTGCCGTGCTCGAGTTCCCGGCGATTCTGGACCGCCTGGCACGCCTGACCGCGTTCTCCGCGGGCAGGGAGCGTGCGCTCGCCCTGCGCCCCAGCGCCGACCTCGATGCCGTCGTCCACCGCCAGCGCGAGACTGCCGAGGCGGTGCACCTCGACCGGATGGGCGTCGATGTGCCCCTGGGCGGAGCGCACGACGTGCGCGAGCGCGCCGTCGCCGCCCAGCGCGGGCACGCCCTGACCGCCCCCGAGCTGCTGGAGGTCGCGAGCACGGTGCGGGCCGCCGAGCGCGTGCGACGCACCCTCTCCCGCGTCGCGGCCGATGCGCCGTTGCTGGCGGAGGTCGGTGAGGGGATCGCGGACCTCGCCTCCGTCCGCACGCTGATCGAGGACGCGATCGACGACCGTGGTGAGGTCATGGACTCCGCCAGCCGTGAGCTGGCGCTCATCCGCCGCGAGCAGGGCGCGGCGCACGACCGCCTCCAGCAGCGCGTGCAGTCGCTACTGCGCTCCACCGACGTGCGCGCGGCACTGCAGGAGCCGCTGGTGACGCTGCGCGACGGGCGCTACGTGCTCCCCGTCCGCGCGGAGGCGCGAGGCTCGATCCCCGGCGTCGTCCATGACACCTCCGCCTCGGGCGCGACCGTGTACGTGGAGCCGCTGGCACTGGTGGAGCTCGGCAACCAGTGGCGCGAACTGCAATTACAGGAGCGACACGAGGTCGAGCGCATCCTCCGCGAGATCTCGGAGGCCGTCGGGCAGTCCTCGATCGAGCTGATCAGCGCGGTGGAGCGGCTCGCGACCATCGACTGCGCGCTGGCGAAGGCGCGGCTCGCGCGGGCGATGCGCGCCACCGACCTCGCGCAGCCGGGCGAGGCGCAGCCGTGGCTCGCCGCCGCGCCCGCGCCGCTCCACCTCGTCGAAGCACGCCACCCGCTCATCTCGGGCGAGGTGGTTCCCACCAGCCTCGAGGTCGGTGGGGAAGCGCAGGCACTGCTCATCACCGGTCCCAACACGGGCGGCAAGACGGTCGCGCTGAAGACCGCCGGGCTGCTCTGCCTCATGGCGCAGGCCGGCCTCCCCATCCCTGCCGCCGAGGGCACGCGCATCCCGGTCTACGACGCCGTCTTCGCGGACATCGGTGACGAGCAGTCGATCAGCCAGTCGCTGTCGACGTTCTCCGGTCACATGACGGCGATCATCGACATCATCGAGCGTTCCACCGCACGCTCCCTCGTGCTCCTCGACGAGCTGGGCGCGGGCACCGACCCGACGGAGGGCGCCGCGCTGGCGATCGCGATCGTGGAGCGGCTGCGCACGCGGGGCGTCTCGCTGATCGCGACGACGCACCACAGCGAGTTGAAGCTGTACGGGCACCAGACGCCCGGCGTCATGAACGCCTCGGTCGAGTTCGACATGGAGACGCTCTCGCCGACCTACCGACTGACGCTCGGCCTCCCGGGTCAGTCGAATGCGCTCGCGATCGCATCGCGGCTCGGCATGCCCGTCGACGTGATCGATGCCGCGCGCGCGGGGCTCTCCACGCAGCAGCGCGACATGGAGGCGGTGCTGGCCGACCTGCGCGCGCAGCTCACCGCCGCCGAGGAGCGCGCCGCGCACGCCGCCACCGACCGCGACGCCGCCGAGGCGCTCCGTGCCGACCTCGAACAGCGCGTGTCGGCGCTTGCGGCGGAGACGGCCGACCTCCGGACGGAGGCGCGCCGCCAGATTCGCCGCGAAGTGCGCGAGACCGAGCGGCTGGTGCAGCGCACCCGTCGCGACGTCGAGGCGGCGCGGATGGAGCAGGCCGTCGCCGACCTCGAACGGGTGCGGCGGGCGGCGGAGCGCATGCCCGCAGCACCGGAGCCGCCTCCGGTGCCAATGGGCCCGCACGGCCCGCTGGTCGTCGAGCCCGGCGTGCAGGTCTGGCTGCGCGGCATCGCCTCGGCCGGGGAGGCGCTCAGCGCACCCGACGAGGGCGGTGAGTTCGACCTGCAGCTCGGATCGCTGCGCACTCGGGTGCGCCTGTACCAGGTGGAGCGCACCGCACCCGCGGGCGTGTACGTCCCGCCCCCGGCGGTCACGCCACCGGCGCCCTCGCCGGTAGCGGACGAGATCGAAGTGCGCGGCCAGACGCTGCTGGAAGCCCTCCCGAAGGTCGAGGACTTCCTCGACAAGGCGGCGCGGGCCGGGAAGCACCGGGTCTTCCTCATCCACGGCAAGGGCACCGGCGTGATGCGCCGAGCCGTCCGGGACATCCTCGACCGCCACCCACTCGTGACAAGTTATGAGACAGCCGGACGGCAAGACGGCGGCGAGGGCGTCACCGTGGCCTTCCTCGCGGGCACTCGATAGCCGGAATCCGCATATCCGGGGCCGCCTTTACCCGTTCTTTACTCGGGCTCTACGGCGTTGCCCGTCCCGCGAACGGGCGGGCATGCGAATCTAGTGCCACACCGCTGGGGGCGGCATTTGTGAGGCGCGCATGCCGACCCCAGCGGTGCAACACACCAGCAACAGGCTGGCACAGCACAAGGCGTTCCCCATGAGCCAGACGTGCGCCAACTGCGAAGAGATCATCACCGGCGCCCCTTACCAGGCTGACGGTGAGGCCTTCTGCTGCGTCGGCTGCGCACTCGGCGGACCCTGCCAGTGCACCTACACCTCCACCAGCACCCCCGCCGAGCCGATGATCGAGGCAGGCGTCCCCGCCACGCCGACCAGCGCGTCGATCGCCGAGGAGCGCGCCACGTACCTCGCAGCATCCATTGTTGCCGCCCCGACGCCGTCTGCCCCCGCAGGCGAGCAGACGCTCGCCTGGCCGCCTCCTGCCCCGCAGCAGATGACCGAGGCCGTGCGGCGCCGCCCGTCGATCCTGCGGGTCGCCGGTCTCACCCAGCAGTTCGACCTCCTGCGCCTGGGCTCCGAGCTTGAGGCACAGCCGGGGATCGAGGACATCTCCCTCGTCCGTGCCGACCTCGACGACGCCTGGTTCGCCGTGACCGTGCAGGACACCGACGCGCTGGCCGAGGCGCTGATCCGCCTCGATGGGTTCGAGGTCGATGCGCGACCGCACCCGGCGGGCGTCGACGCGACCGTCACCGTGCGCCGCGCCGCGAGCGCGGAGGCTGCGGCCGCGGCGCCTCCCGTCCCGGCCGCCGTCGAGGCGCGCCGCGACGAGCCGCACGCGCGGCCTCGCTTCCGCATCTTCCGCCGCGCGGACGAAGTCGACACCGCCACCGTCGATGAGAGCGACGCGCTGCCGCAGGCCGCACCTCCCGCCGCCGCGGCGCCGGTCATGCCTCCGCCGCCCCCCGCACCACCGGCACCGGTCGCGCAGCCCGTCGTTGCCAGCGTCGCGCCGTCTGCGCCTCCGGCGCCGACCGCACCCGTCGCGCCCGCGCCGCAGGCCCCGGCGCCCGAGGTGTCACGCCCGGCGGTCGCCACGCGCGAGGCACCGCCCGAACTCATCTCCGCCGACGCCCGACCGGGTGGCGCGGTGACCATGCGGGAGCACATCACGCTGGTCGCCTACCCGTTCCGCTCCTTCGTCGCGCTCAACGAGTTTCAGGACGCCATCCGCGCGCTGCGCGGGGTGGTGAACGTGAAGGTCCGCCGGTTCTATCGAGGTACGCTCCACCTTGGCGTAGAGTACGAGGACGTGCTGCCGCTCACTGAGCGCATGCACGACCTCGAGGGCTTCGCCTGGCGGCTCGTCTCCAGCTCACAGCAGGAGATCGAGTTGATGCTCGAGGAACAGGGAGACCTGGTGTCGAGTGGCTGATGCACCGCTAGATCGATCCCGAAGCGACGTGGTGGGCGAGTACCTGATGACCGCCTACCTGATCGTCGTGTCCCTTGGGCGCGCGTTGTTCTTCACCGGTCTGGGCATCTCGCTGTTCCTGGTCGCGTTCCTTGGTTACTTCACGGTGTCGTTCCTGTTCCTGGGCGTGGGGCTGGCACTGCTGGCGGGCTCATCCGCCAACCGTCGCTACCGACGCCTGCGGAACCGGACGCAGCGGTAGCACCGCGGCCGCCGCGTGGCCGTCACCGTCCTCGAAGCCAGCGCCGCACGTGTCGTCGGCCAGTACGTCGCCGTCAGCCGCATTCGGCCGCAGCGTGACCTCATCGACCTGGTGGGCGCCGAGTTCTGCCGCGACCACCTCGTCGTGCCGCTCTGGCGCGAGGGGGCCTCGGTGGCCGTCGCCGTCGCGCGACCGCGTGCGACCGACGCCCTGCGGGAGCTGCGCGAGCGACTGGGCCAGGCCATCGCGGTTCGCCTCTCCAGTCCCGCCGAGATCCTGGTCGCGATCGACAACGCGCTCGACATCGATCCGGCGGTCAGTCGGCGTGGTGCGCTTGCGGAGGTGCTGCAGGAGCTGCGGCTCCTGCGCCCCGACCAGGCAGCCGCCTACGCCCTGGCTGCCGAGGACGAGGAGTACCTGGGACAGGCGCTGACCGAAGCGAAGCTACTCGACGACGAGGAGCGACTGGAGGCGGTCGGCCTCGCGTTCCACCTGCCGAGCGTGAACCTGCGCCGTCACGCGCCTCGGGCCGGTCTCGACGGCCTGTTCGACCTCGCGACGCTCCGGCGCCTGCGTGTGCTGCCGCTCTGGAGCACGCAGGACGAGCTGTTCTTCGCGTGCGACACCCCGCCGACCGCCGCGCTCATGGAGCAGATGGACGCCGCGCTTGGGCTGACGCTGCGCCCCGTGCTGGTCGCACCATCCGAACTCACGACGCTCCTTGCGGGGCTCATCGACGAGGATGCCGCAGAGAGCGTGCAGTTGATCGAGGCGGCACGCCACGAGCGCCTCGCACTGCCCGCCCAGATCGAGGCGGCCGAGCGCGTGACGCGCCAGACCGGCGAGCCGCTGCGCAGCACCCTGCACCGCCTCGCCGGCATCACGCCGGAGGCGCTGCAGGAGGCGCTGGCCCGCACGAGCGGCCTGCGCGTCTTCCGCGACGAGATCGTCCAGGACGAGGTGACGACGTTCATCCCGCTCGCGCTGGCGCGACGCCTGCGGGCGCTGCCGGTGAACCGCGACGGCCGCCGCATCGTGGTGGCGATGGAGAACCCGTGGGACGTGCGCACCCGGCGCGGGCTCGGCGCGCTGCTCGACGCGGAGGTACAGCCGGCGATCGTGGATGCCACCGTCCTCGACGCGTTGCTGGCACGCGCCGCCGAGCACCCGCCGCGGCGATCGCTGCCGATCGGGCACCCCCACCGCACAGCGCTCATCCTGCTGCAGGCAGGCTTCGTCGACCCGAACCTCGCGGTGCTCGCGGACATGGACCTCGGCTCCGTGAGCGAGCAAACACTGCCGCGCCTCTGGGACGCGATGGACGACGGGCTGCGCTCCGACGCCGTCACGCTCGATGCCGGGGTGCCGCGCGTGGAGCGGCTCCTGCTGCATCCGCAGCCGGACGCCTCGGCGGCCCGCCCGCGTACGGCCAGCGACCCGCCGCTACTGCCGCTGATCGAAGACACCGAGGTGCTGACCGTCGCCGTCTCCTCGCCCGATGCGATCGAGGCGGCGCGCCTCTTCGCATCGGCGCGCCAGTGCGCGCTGCGCCCCGCGATCGCCCGCGAGGATCGCCTGCAGGAGGCGCTTGCCGACCTCGGCAGCCTCGATCTGCGGACGCTCTCGCAGGGGTACGTCACGCTGGGCCGCCAGTTGGAGCAGGTACAGCGCCTGAGCCGGCGCGACGTGGTCGCGCTGTTCCGTCGCTCACGCGAGACGGGCGAGCCCATCGATGTCGCGGCGGTGCGCCTGCAACTGCTGACCGCCGAGGCGTTCGCGGATGCCGTCGCCCACGCGCTCCGCACCGAGCGCATCTCGCTTAGCCGCGAGGAGCGCTTGGAAACCACCACTGTGAACAGCGTCGATGTCACGCATCGTCGCCTCGATGACCCGGTCGACCACGCCGTCGCGCAGTCCATCAGCGATGACGATGCGGAGCGCCTGGGTGCGCTGCCGGTGCGACGCGAGGGCGACGACATTGTGGTCGCGATGGCCGACCCGCTCGACACCGCTGCGATCGCGGTCCTGCGCGACCGCCTCGGACCCGCCATCGACATCCGCCCCGCCACGCGCGCCGACATCCGCGAGGCGTCGCTCCGCGCCCACGGTCGCGCAGCCCTCGGCGATCTCCTGCTCGATGCGGGTCTGATCACGCGCGACCAGTTGCGCACGGCGCTCGAGGTGGTCGACCGCACCGGCGTGCGCATCGGCGAAGCGCTGATCTCGCTCGGCGCACTGTCCGAGGACGAGATGATCGAGACGCTGGCCCGCCAGCGCGGCCTGCCGTTCTTCGCCGTGCGCGGCCTCGACCTCGACCCGGCCGTGCTGCGCCTGCTCCCCGATGAGTTTGCCCGGCGCCACTCGATGGTGCCGATCATGGTCGACGACGACGATTCCGTGACGATCGCGATGGAGGATCCGAACGACCTCGACGGCATGCGCGAGGCGGAGGAGCTGCTGGAGGGGCGCCGCGTCACCTTCGGCCTGACCACGCGCGCGGATGTCCGCGACGCGCTGGAGCGCGTCTATCACCAGGCGTACCTGGAGCACTCGGCAGCCTCACTGATGCAGGCCACGCCGGATGAGTCGGCGTACAAGGTGGTGACGGGGGCGCAGAAGGTGTTCCTGATCGGCACCGCCTCCTTCATCGTGATCTCGCTGATCCTGTTCACGATCCAGACGCTGATCGTCCTGCTGGCGCTGAGCACGACGTTCTACCTCGCGTTCTCCTCCTACAAGTTCTACCTCATCTACCGCGCGCTCTCGCACACCCTCGAAGTGCCGATCACCGAGGAGATGATCGGAGCACTCGAGGATCGCGACCTGCCGATCTACACGATCCTCGTGCCGCTCTACCGCGAGACCGCGGTGCTGCCGATCCTCGTGCGCGGCCTCTCGCGTATGGACTACCCGAAGGAGAAGCTCGACGTGAAGCTGCTCCTGGAGGAGGACGACGTCGAGACGATCGCGGTCGCGCGGCTCTCCAATCTGCCGCCGTACTTCGACATCACGATCGTCCCGGACGGCCAGCCGAAGGGGAAGCCGAAGGCCTGCAACTACGGCCTCCTCCACGCTCGAGGCAAGTTCGTCGTGATCTTCGACGCGGAGGACATCCCGGAGCCTGACCAGCTCAAGAAGGTGCTGGTCGCGTTCGCGATGGCGGAGCCGAACGTCGTCTGCGTGCAGACGAAGCTCAACTACTACAACCGCAACCAGAACGCGCTTACGAAGTGGTTCACCACGGAGTACTCCACGTGGTTCGACCTCTTCCTGCCGGGTCTGGACGCCTCGGGCGCGCCGATCCCGCTGGGTGGCACCTCGAACCACTTCCGCCTCGACGCGCTGCAGGCTGCGGGCGGCTGGGACCCGTTCAACGTCACTGAGGACGCCGACCTGGGTTTGCGCATCTTCAAGCTCGGCGGCCGCACCGCTGTCGTCGACTCCACAACGTACGAGGAGGCGAACTCCGTCCTCGACAACTGGATCCGGCAGCGGTCGCGCTGGGTGAAGGGCTACATCCAGACGTACCTGGTGCACATGCGGCACCCGATCAAGCTGCTGCGCGCGCTCGGCCTCGGCGGGTTCATCTCGTTCCAGCTCGTGATCGGCGGGACGTTCTTCGGCTTCCTGCTGAACCCGCTGCTCTGGGGCCTCACCGGAGTCTGGTTCGCGACGAAGTGGTCTGTGATCGAGGAGGTGTTCCCGGGGCCGGTGTACTACATGGGCGCGATCTCGCTGTACGTGGGCAACTTCGCGTTCGCGTACATGAACGTCGCCGGGTGTCTGCGACGGCGGTACTACTCGCTGGTGAAGTGGGCGCTGCTGTCGCCCGTCTACTGGGTGCTAATGTCGATCGCCGCATGGAAGGGCTTCCTGCAGCTCTTCTACCGCCCGTTCTACTGGGAGAAGACGATCCACGGCCTGGCCGACCACTCCGTGATCGAGGACATCTCCAAGCTGTCGGCCGAGCACAAGTGACAACCGAGTCACGGACGACGCTCGCCGGCGTACGCCGCGCCGAGGGCGGTCGGATCGAGCGGCTGCTGCTCAGCCCGGCCGGGCTGAGCTCGCTGCTGATCTCCGTGGTGTACGTCTTCGCTGCCGTGCAACTCGCCAACCGCGTGGGGCTGTCCGCCGAGGCGGTGGCGCGCACGGCGCACCTCGCGAACCTCATCTCCGGCTTTGACCAGACAGCGCTCGCGTTCGGCATCGAGCGCCCGCCGCTGCCGACGCTGCTCGGCTTCATCTTCGCGACGGTGCCCGAGCTGCGCACGGGCGGCCTCGCGGTCGCGCTTGGGCTTGCGGCTGCAAGCGGTGTCGCGGTCGCCATCGCCCACGGCCTCGGACGATGGGCCGGGCTCGGGCGCCGCACCCACCTCGCGTTCGTGGCGGCCTTCGCGCTGCATCCGCTGCTGCTGCTGTCGAGCGCCGCGGGGCTGCCCGAGGCGCTCTACGCGACGCTGCTCCTCGGCGCGTTCGCGCAGCTCGCACGCTGGCTCGACCGCGAGACGACCGGTCCGCTGATCGCGTCCGGTACGGCGATCGGTGCAGCGTTCCTGCTGCGCTACGACGTGCTCCTGGTCGCCGGGGCGATGGCGACCAGCGTCTATTTCGTCGCACTCACCCGAGAGCAGGGTGTCGAGAACGTGGAGCGCGCGCAGGCGACGACCGTGGCATTCTCGGTGCCCGTCGTCTTCGTCGTCGGCTTCTGGACGGTGACGACGTGGTTCGCACACGGCGACCTGTTCGAGTTCGTGCGCGACGCCGCCCACCTCACCGCCCTCAGCGCGAACAGCGCGGAAGTCGTCGCGCAACGCGTCGAGCTCGCCTGGAGTCTGGGCGCGACTTCGATGTGGCTCGGCGGCTGGGCGCTCTCGCTCGCACCGCTCTCGGTGGTCGCGGTCATCGGCCTCATCACCTACGGACTCGCTGCCGCCGACCGTCCCGCACTCGCACTGGCGGCATCGCTCGGCAGCATCGCGCTCCCGCCGTTCCTCGGCGTGGTCACGGGGCTCGCACAGCCGCAGGTGACGCACCTCATCCCGCTCGTCGTGCCCGCGTTCGTCGTCGTCGCGTACATCGAGCGCCGTCGTGGCGGCGGTCGGCGTCCCTTCCAGTACGAGCGCATGGCCCGACGCCGCCAGGTGGCACTCGTGGTGCTGCTGGTGATCGGCGCGCTCGGCAGCGGTTGGCGACTGAGCGCTGCCCCCGCCTCGGCGTTCCCGTTGCAGGTCGCGGTGACGATGCTCGCCGACGGCTCCGGGCCGCAGGGCGACGAGGCGGTCGATCTGACTGCGAGCTGGCTGCGCCAGAACGCCGGCCCCGGCGAAGTGCTGGTGGACACCGAGCGCACCGCAGCGGTCTACCTCGCTGTCGGGCGTCCGGAGTACTTCCGCACCCCCGGGGATCGTTCCGGCCCCGCCGTCATCGCGAACCCGCAGGGCGTGGCGACGCTCCTGCTCACACGCCGCCCGGTCGCGGGCACCGGCCGCGGCGCGATCGAGCGCGCCTACCCGACGCTCTGGGATCGCCCCCGCTCCGACCTTGAACTGGCACACGAGGCGGGCGAGTACCGCATCTATCGCATCATCACGGAAGTGGCGGAGAATAGCCGGCAATGAGCGACATCACCCGCATCCTCTGGATCCGCGTCTTCCTGTTCACGGTGTGGCTGGCGCTGGCCGGCGGCGCGATCGCCGTTGTCGATCCGCGCACCGACAGCGCGGGCCTCGGCGTCGTGCTGCTGGCGGCGACGGCGGGCCTCGGCGTGCTGCGCCCGTTTCGAGGCAGCCACATCGCTCTCGCAGCCGGTGCGGCGGTGATCTACGCGGGCCTCCAGGGCATCCGCGTGGCCGGCTCCACCGATCCGAACGCGCCCTACCTCCAGGCCGCGGCGGTCGGTGCGTTCGGCTTCGTGTTCACGGTGATGATCGCCGACTCCATCCGCCGCTCGCTCAGCGACTACGACGACGAGTTGGCGGCGCGCCTGCGTGTCATCGACGAGCTCGAGTCGGTGGAGGCGGCGACGGGCGCCGTGAAGCGCTCGCACGCCGACCGCCTGATCAACGCCGAGGTCGAGCGCGCCCGACGCTACGGCCGCAACCTGACGCTCGTGATCCTCGGCCCGGACGACTGGGAAGAGATCGCCCATCAGCGCGGCGATGATGCCGCGACGCGCCTGATCACGGAGGTCGGTCACGCCTACCTGGAGAACGCGCGCTCGATCGACCGCGTCATCCACCTCTCCGGTCCCGACTTCGGTGCGCTGCTGCCGGAGACGGGCCTCGATGGTGCGCAGGTGGTGGCGGAGAAGCTCGCCAACGTCGCGTCCGGCCTGTTCGGCACGCAGGTCCGCGCCGGCATCGCCGGCTTCCCGGAGGACGATGTCACCGGCACCGGCCTGGTCGCGGAGGCGGAGGAGGCCCTCTCCTTCGCGCGCATCGCCCAGATCACCGTCGCCAGCCGCAGCCTGCTCTCGTAGCCGTCGAGGGCGCCCGCGCTATCGCTCATCCGCGGGGAGGTGGCGCTGATCGTTCAGCGTGACGATCGAGGCGACGCCGTTTGCGTCGCCGATCACGGAGATGCCGCAGTTCCCCGTGTATAGCGCGACGTGCTCGTGCAGCGGAAGGCCGCACAGCTCCTCGATGAGCGCGCCGACCGTGCCGGCGTGCAGCACGCAGATCGCGAGGTTGTCACGATGGCCGGCGTGCAGCGTCTCGAACTGGCGTGAGACGCGCGCTCGGAACGCCTCCATGCCTTCCTCGCCGGGGACGCGCCCCACTCCCCAGTCACGGTCGACCAGCCCCCAACGGCGCACGGCGTCGTTCCAGCGCATCCCCTCGGCGGCACCGAAGTGGTACTCGCGGAAGTCGGGCGTCCACTGCACCTCGAGCCCTGTGGTGCGCGCGACGGCGCGTGCGGTGTCGGCGGCGCGGAGCAGCGGGCTCGCATACAGCGCGACCGCACCGGAGGTCGCGAGGCGCTGGGCGGCGTACCCGGCCTGGCGATGCCCACGCTCCGTGAGCGCGTAGTCGCGCCAGCCCTGGATCATGCGGAGCACGTTGCCTTCGGACTCGCCGTGGCGCAGCAACAGCAGCGTCATCGGGGGGTCACAGCCTCGGCAGCCGCTCCACGCCCAGCGGCGGCGCGATCAGGTCAAGGAACGAATCGAGCACGCGCGCGGTCGCTCCGAAGATGAGGTGATCGCCGAACCGGAACGATCGCCCCGGTCGTCCGAGCGCATCGATCGTCTCCTCGATCGCGGTGTGCGAGAGCAGGTGCGACACGGGCACCTGCAGCAGCTCGTCCATCTCGATGTTCGCGGTGTGGAACGGATACTCGCCGGGCACGGTGATCGCGCCAACGTAGGGCGCCATGACGAAGCGGGTGCGGGTGGCGAAGTCGTCGAGGCGACCGAACACCTCGACGTGATCGGGGTGGACGCCGCACTCCTCGTGCAGCTCACGAAGCGCGGTGTGCTGCAGCGACGCATCCTCGGCGTCGCGTGCCCCGCCGGGCAGGCTGATCTCGCCCTTGTGGTGCTCCACGTGCTGGCTGCGCACCTGGAAGAGCAGATGCTCCTCGCCGTCGCGCTCGTAGAGCAGCAGCATCACGGCAGCGGGGATGAGGGTGGTGTCCGCGTGCAGTCGAGGCGCGTAGCCCGCCAGCACCGATCGAGCCGTGTCGCGCATGCCCGCCTCGCTCCTCGCGCCCGTGCGTGGCGCAGGATGGTGGGCCCGCCAGGATTCGAACCTGGGACCAATCGGTTATGAGCCGACCGCTCTAGGCCGCTGAGCTACAGGCCCGTGCTCACGAGGATGATACGGCGCGTCACTCGGACGGGGCGACCGAGACGTCCGGCGGGCGCTCAGGCGGCGTGCGTGCGTGCCGACTCCTGCGCGTCCGCGCCGACCATCGACTCCACCAGGCGCTGCCAGCCGGCGAGCGACCCGGGCTTCTCGGTGGCGGCGTACGCGCCCGCAGCCAGCGCGCGCAGGCGGTCGGCTTCCGGCAGCGCAGCGGACAGCAGCACCGTGCGCAGGTCGGGGCGCTCCGCACGCAGCAGCGGCAGGAGGTCGATGCCGTCGCGCCCGTCGAGCTGGCGATCCATCAGGACGAGGGCATCGCGCGGCGCCTCGACCAGCCGCTGCGCGAGCGCGCGCGGGTCGGTCATCACATCGATCGAGGCGTCGGGCACCACGCGCGACAGCACAAGGCGCACGATCAGGGCGTGGTCGATGTCGTCATCCACCACGATCACGCTCCGTGCAGTGGTCATTCCCGGCTCCGTCCCAGCACCGGGAGCCACATCCGCACCTGGGCACCCTCGCAACGCAACCAACCGCCCTGTCGGGCCAGCACCACCTCGGCAGCCGCAAGTGCGACCGCCGGTGTTCCCGCGTACGTGTGCAGGTCGCCGAGCAGCGCCGCTGCACTACTTCCCTCGATGCTCGCGAGCGCTTCCGGGAGTGCCGTCGAGGCCACCACGAATCCCGGCTGCGAATCGAGCCGCACCTCCGCGTCGCTGCCGAGCGCGCGGAATGCCTCGACCGCCGCGCTCGCATCGAGCGCCAGCGGGACGGCGGCGAGCGCCGCGTCGCCGCTCAGGCGGACGCCATCGGCGATCGCCGCGAGCGGCATCGGTACCTCGCTAAGGATGCGACGGCGTGCGCGAGAGACGCCGCTGATCGCGTCCAGCATGCGTTCCATGTCCTGCAGACCGTGCGTGATCGCCTCGCGGGCGACCTGTCCCCGCTCGTCGGTGGGGAGGTCGCCCAGCAGCTCCATCGCCAGCGACAGCGTGAGGAGCGGGGAGCGGAGGTCATGGGAGACGGCGCGCAGGAAGGAGCCGAGCAGCGTCTCCTCTCCCGCGAGGAGGCCGAGTTGCTCTTGCAGCGCGTCGGGTTGGCTGGGGACCGCCTCGACCACCGGGACACCGCTCTCTGTTCCTCGGGCACACTAACGACGAGTGCGCAACTTGGTTATCAGGGAAATCCCGCCCCTCCGCCGTTGCGCGCAGAGCGAGAGCGAACCGTCAGGCCAGGGTGCTGAGGCGCTTCCCGCCGAGGATGTGCAGGTGGAGGTGCGGCACCTCCTGCCCGGCGTCCGCGCCGTTGTTGAACAGCAGCCGGTAGCCCGAGGCGTTGAGCCCCTGCTCCGCCGCGATGCGCGCCGCGACCACCATCATCCGCCCCACCCAGTCCGCGTCCGCCTCCGTGAGGTCGGCGGGGCCGGCAACGCCGTGGTGCCGGGGAATGACGAGGATATGTGTCGGCGCCGCCGGATTGATGTCGCGGAACGCGATGAACTCGTCGTCCTCGTAGACGCGGGTGCTGGGGATCTCGTCGCGCAGGATGCGGGCGAAGACGTTGTTGGGGTCGTACGGCATCGGCGGGCCTCCTCGGCTCGCTGCCGATGCTAGACGCTGACCGGCAGCGAGCGCATCCCACGCAGCACGAAGGTGCTGCTGCGCTCCGGCGTGCCGGCGGCGGCGATCGAGGGGTAGTGCCGCAGCAGCGCCTCGAACGCGATGCGCCCCTCCAGCCTCGCCAGCGGCGCGCCGAGGCAGAAGTGCGGCCCCCGCCCGAACGCGAGGTGGTCGTTGTCGGCACGGCGCACGTCCAGCCGATCCGGCTCGGCGAAGCGCGCGGGGTCGCGGTTTGCCGCACCGATCATCACCAGCAGCACCGCCCCGGCCTCGATGCGCCGCTCGCGGAACTCGACGGATTCCGTGGCGATGCGCACGAGCGCCTGCACGGGGCTATCGAGCCGCAGCAGCTCCTCGACGGCAGCCGGGATCAGCGTGGGCTCCGCGCGCAGCAGCGCGAGCTGCTCCGGCGCCTGCAGCAACGCGTGCATCCCGTTCCCGATGAGGTGCGTCGTCGTCTCATGGCCTGCGACCAGGAGCACGGTGATGAACGCGAGCAGCTCGTCGCGGCTCAGGCGTGCCTCCTCACCCTCTGCTCGCACGAGCGCCGAGATGAGGTCTTCGCGAGGTTCGCGCTGCCGCTCCTCGATCACCTTCGTCATGTACTCGATGAGCTCGGTCGCGGCGACCTTCACGTCCTCGATCGCGCCGGGCGTGGGCATCGGGCGCGTCGTGGCGGCGATCGCCGTCGCCCAGCGGCGAAACAGCGGCCGGTCGTCTGCGGGCACGCCGAGCAGCTCCGCGATCACGACGACCGGCAGCACCTCCGAGAACGCACGCACGAGGTCGAACGCGCCGCTGCTCGGTGCGGCATCGAGCAGGAACTCGGCGACCTCCGCGATGCGCGGCCCCAGGCCCTCGACCACCCGAGGCGTGAACGCTCGGCTGACGATGCCGCGCAGCCGCGCATGCACCTCGCCGTCCGAGTTCAGCACCGTCGGCACCATCCCCAGCGGCAGCTCCCGCCGTCGCTCGCGGATCGCGTCCGCGACCTGCACCGAAGCGTTGAGCGGGTTGTTCGAGAAGCGCTTCGGGTCGCGGAGGACGCGGTCGCAGTCCTCGTAGGTGGTCAGCACCCAGGCGCCCAGCGTCTCCGACCAGTGCACCGGGTCGGACGCACGCAGCGAGGCGTACGCCGGGTACGGGTTGCGCTCGAAGGAGGGGAGGAACGGATTGAAGATCGCCATTGCTCCTCGATCCTACCGCGCGGGAGCCGGAGGAACCGCGACGGATACCTCGCAACCTGCGGGAGCACGCCTACGAGGTATCCGCGATTGCCGCGCTCGCCCGCCCTCTCTACGATCGAGGCACTGGATCGCACCACCCCGGGAGCCCTCGATGCTGCTGTTTGCCCGCCGCGACCAACCGCCGCGCACGCGCCTGGGCCGGCTCGTGCCGCTGGCCGCGACCGTCATCGGCCTCTGGCTGCGCTGGCGCTGGCTGCGCGTGCTCCGCTGGCGCTACGGCGCCGAGGCGATGACCGAGGCCACGCACGAGTTCCACCTCCGGTCGGCCCGCGCGATGGTGCACCGTGCCATCCGCCAGCAGGGGCTGATCATCAAGACCTGCCAGTTCCTCGGCAGCCGCGCGGACATCCTCATGGAGGAGTACGTCGAGACGCTCTCGCTGCTACACGACCAGGTGCCGCCGCGCCCGTGGGCGCAGATGCGCCCGGTCATCGAGCGCGAGCTCGGCGGCCGCGTCGAGGATCTCTTCGCCCAGTTCAACACCGAGGCCGTCGCCGCCGCCTCGCTGGCGCAGGTCTACCGCGCCCGCCTGCACGACGGCACCGATGTGGCCGTGAAGGTCCAGTACCCGGGCATCGAGGAGATCGTCGCCTCCGACCTCCGCAATATCCGCCTGCTCGCCGACGTGTGGGCGAAGCTCGAGACCGTCATCGACTTCCGCCCCGTCATCACCGAGATGGAGTCGAACGCCCCCGAGGAGGTGGACTTCGTCCACGAGGGCCACGCCGCCGAGGAGATCGCCGAGATCTTCCGCGACCGCGAGGACGTGGTGGTGCCGCGCATCCACTGGGAGCGCTCCGCCCGGCGCGTGCTGACGATGGACTTCATCGACGGGATGAAGATCACCGACCTCGACGCCCTCGACGCAGCGGGCATCGACAAGCACCAGGTCGCCGACACGCTGATCGACCTCTACAACGTCATGATCCTGCGCAAGGGGATGTTCCACGCCGACCCGCACCCCGGGAACCTGCTGGTGCTCCCGCCCACCCACGAGGGCGGCCCGGCGCGTATCGGCCTGATCGACTTCGGCCTGACGAAGCGCATCCCCAACGAGTTCCGCGAGCAGGTGATCGTGCTGACCAGCGCGATCATCTCGCAGCACCGCGACGAGGTGCGCCGCAGCATGGAGGGCATGGGCTTCCGCACCCGCTACGAGGACGACGAGACCTACTACGCCCTCGGTGAGGCGTTCCTGGGCGACGTGCTGCGCTCCGGCAAGGCCTACGCGGATCAGGCGCTGTTCGCCGATGTGAACCTGCGCCTCGGTCGTGTGCTGCGGAGCAACCCGCTCGTGCAGGTGCCCGGCGACGTCATCCTCATCGCCCGCGTCATGGGCCTGCTCAGCGGCATCGGCCGCTCGCTCGACTCCCGCACCGACATCCTCGAAGCCCTCGTCCCCTACCTCGAGGAGGAGTCGGCGGGGGAGCCGGTGGCCTAGCGGATTCCGAGCGCCGTCTCGATCGAGTCGAGGTGCTCCTCGCGATGTCGGTAGCGATGAACCAGCCAGTTCGCGTCGGTCTCCGGCAGCGCTGCGTCCGCGTCTAGCCGTGAAGCCTCACTGGGAGTGAGCCCCGCGAGACGCGCATCCACCGCCGACGCCGCTTCGAGTGCGAGGCGCGCGCCCACACCAGCAGGGAGCGCCAGCGCCCCTGCGGCGAGCGCTGCATTCAGCGTCTCGTCGTACCAATCGGGCACCTCTATGCGGAACGCAACCCCGCGTTCCCAGCGATCAAGCACACCGAGCACGAACCGATCCCAGAACGCGATGTGCGCAAGATGCGCCTCGACCGTCCATTCACCGTCGATCGCGGCGGTGAGGTCGTATGGGCCAGCGGCGATGGCCGCGAGGCGGCGCGTCGCAGCCTGATTCCGCGCGGCAGCCTCGCGGAGGTTCCCGGCGTCCGCCACCTAGCCCCGCGCATCCAGCGGCACGTATTCGAGGTCCATGGGGCCGGTGTACTGCGTGAGCGGGCGGATGAGGATGTTGTTCTCCAGCTGCTCCACCACCTGCACCGTCCAGCCGGGGACGCGCCCGACCGCGAAGATCGGGACGAACAGGTCGGGCGGGAAGCCGTTCAGGTAGTAGATGACGCCCGCGAAGAAGTCCACGTTCACGTGGATGCCGAGGCGCGCGTAGGGCCGCATCGCCTCGATGACCGCTTCCAGGATCGCGTACCACTTCGGCTCGCCGCGCTCGATGCTCAGGCGCTGCACGCCCTCGCGGAGGTGGATGGCGCGCGGATCCTCGACCTTGTACACGCGGTGACCGAAGCCCATGACGGGCTTCCCCTCCTCGCGCAGCTGTTTCACGTAGGCTGCGGCGTTCGAGGGATCGCCGATCTCCATCGCCATCTGCATCACGTTCTCGGCGGCCCCGCCGTGTGAGGGGCCAGACAGCGCGCCGATCGCACCGGTCACGGCCGCGTGCAGGTTCGCCTGCGTGCCCGCGATCACGCGCGCCGTGAACGCCGAGGCGTTTGGGCCGTGCTCCGCGTGCAGGATGAAGTCGACGTCCATGAGCCGCGCCGTCTCGGCGCTGGGCTCCTCGCCGGTGAGCATGTAGAGGAAGTTCGCGGCGTGCGAGAGCGTGCGGCTCGGCGCGACCGGCTCGCGGCCCTCCCGGATCGCGTGGTGCGCCATGACGATGGTCGCCACCTGCGAGGTGAGGCGGATGCCCTTGCGGATCGTCGCCTCCGTGGAGTTGTCGTGCGTCTCCGGGTCGAACGCCGCCAGCGCCGAGGTGGCCGTGCGCAGCACGTCCATCGGGTGTGCGTCCTTCACGGCGCGGATCACATCGACCACGCCCTGCGGGATGGCGCGCGCCGCCTTCAGCTCCTGGTCGAAGCGGCGCAGCTCCTCGCTGGTCGGGAGGTCGCCGTAGAGGAGGAGGTAGGCCGTCTCCTCAAACGTCGAGTGCTCCGCGAGGTCGTGGATGTTGTAGCCGCGATAGAGCAGCGTGCCGACCTTGCCGTCGATGAACGACGTGCGGGTGCGGTCGAAGTAGACCCCGTTGAGGCCTCGGTGGATGACGACGTCGTCGGCGGAGGTGGTCACGGCATCGCTCCCTTGCGCCGCCTCAGATGGGCGCCTGCGCGCTCACTCGGCACTCCCATTGTGGCACGTGGCGAGTGCGCCCTGCGCGGGCCGATGGTCACGTCATGTGCGGCCGAGGACGAGGCCGAGCAGCCTCAGTCCTCCTCGAGCGTGGAGGTGTCACCCTCAGGCAGGCCGAGCTCGCGGGCCTTCAGCAGGCGGCGCATGATCTTGCCGGAGCGCGTCTTCGGCAGGCTCGGCAGGAAGTCGATCTCCCGAGGCGCGACGCCGGGGCCGAGACGTGCACGCGCGTGGCCGATCAGCTCGCGGCGCAGCTCCTCGGACGGGGTGAAGCCGTCCTTCAGCGACACGAACGCCTTCACGACCTCCATCGCCACCGGGTCGGGCTTGCCGATGACGCCCGCCTCGGCGACCGCCGGGTGCTCGATGAGCACGCTCTCCACCTCGAACGGCCCGACGAGGTGGCCGGCGGTGTTGATGACGTCGTCATCGCGGCCGACGAACCAGAAGTAGCCATCCTCGTCGCGGTGGGCGCGGTCGCCGGTGATGTACCACTCGCCCTTGAAGCGGGAGCGGTAGCGCTCCTCGTCGTTCCAGTAGGCGCGGAACATGCTGGGCCACGGGTGCTTGATCGCGAGTTGCCCCTCGGCGTTGTGCTCCGTGATCTCCTCGAAGTTCTCGTCGAGGATGCCCGCGACGATGCCAGGGAACGGCTTCCCCATGCTGCCCGGCTTGATCGGCAGGCAGAGGTAGTTGGTGATCATGATCGCGCCGGTCTCGGTCTGCCACCACGAGTCGTGGAACGGCATCCCGATCGCCTCCTCGCCCCACACCACGCCCTCCGGGTTGAGCGGCTCGCCCACCGACAGCGCGTAGCGCAGCGAGGTGAGGTCGGAGCGGTGCGGGATCTCGGTGCCCGACTTCATCAACATGCGGATCGCGGTCGGCGCGGTGTACCAGATCGTCACCCTGTGGCGGTCGATGAGCTCGAACCACTTCGCGGCGCCATAGCCACCCTCGTAGATGAGCTGCGTCGCGCCGTTGCTCCACGGCGCGAAGATGCCGTACGAGGTGCCGGTGACCCAGCCGGGGTCGGCCGTGCACCAGTAGATGTCCTCCTCGTGGAAGTCCATCACGTACTTGCCGGTGGCGTAGTGCCCCGTCACCGCCTCATGCACATGCGCGGCGCCCTTCGGGAGCCCCGTGGTGCCCGAGGTGAAGTGCATGATCGACCAGTCCTCGGGGCCGGTCTGCTCGATCGCGAACTCGTCCGAGGCGCCGGCCATGAGCGCGCCGTAGTCAAGGGTGTTGGGGGCCGCCGCGCCGCCCTCGCGGTCGATCACCAGCACCCACTTCAGCGAGGGGCAGGCGGCGCGAATCGCCTCGATCTTGGGCAGCAGGCGAGGGGTCGTGATGATGCCCACGCCCTCGGCGCGGCGCACACGGTCGGCGACCGGCTCGGGGCCAAACGCCGAGAACAGCGGCGCGGCGATCGCGCCGGTCTTCATCACGCCGAACAGCGCGAAGTACAGCTCCGGAATGCGGTCGGCAAAGAGGAAGACGCGCTCGCCCTTCGTGACGCCGAGATCACGCAGGACGTTCGCGAAGCGGTTCGAGTGCCGGCGCATGTCATCGAAGGTGTAGCGCTCGACGCTGCCGCTCGCGGCCTCCCAGATCATCGCGACCTTGTCGCGGCGGGTGCCGAGTGCGTGGCGGTCGATGCACTCGTGCGCCTGGTTCACCAGCCCGTTGGGGCGATCGAGCTCCGCGCGCACGGCGTCCCACGACCAGTTGGCGCAGGTCTCATCGTAGTCACGCATGTGCGGGGTGACGCGCAGCGCGGCGACGTCCTTCGCGATCTCGGCGTAGTCCATGACCATGGCGGGCCTCCCGGCGTGCGAGCGTCGACTGCCCGAGTATAGCCCCGGCTCCAGGCGACCTCGGCCCTGCGACGCTGCTCGAACATTTCTTCAAGAATCGTCCGCCAACCCCTTCAGACGGGGTGCGGTTCTGCCGATGATCCCTGCAAGGGGCTGCGCAGCCCCGAACGCACCGAACCGGCAAACCCGGCGAAAGCCGGAGACGCAAAGGCACGGGCCTACCCTCGCTCCCTCCGGGCGAGCACGGCCGCCGGCCCGCCGAAGGCGAGGCGCCACGCGCGTGGCGTCGATCCGTGGCTGCACGGTTTGGTGCGCATCGGCATCCCCATGCCGAGGCGTGCGCCAACCGCAGGGAGCCGCGGATGACCACCTCCGCAACGCCGACCAACGAGTACGTACTGGCGAACGCGCGCACGGGTGGCCGCCTGGCCGTGCGCCTGCAGGTGGCCCGCGCCGGCTGGCGAGGGCTGTTCCGCATCCTCGGTCGCCGCTGGCTCGACCGCGGCGAGGGGCGCCGGTATCTCTCGGAGGCCGCCCCACGCCGTCCCGACCGGCTACCGGTCGACGTGCTGTTCGTCGATCGCGACGGCATCGTGCTGTACGCGCTGGCGGCGCTCCCCTCGTTCCAGGCGATGCGCAGCGAGGGCGTGCACAGCGTCGTCGAGCTGCCGGCGGGCACGATCGCCGCCTCCGGCACCGCGCCGGGCGACCGGCTCGAGATGTTGCGCACGATGGCAGAGGCGCTGGCGGCCGAGCCCGGCGCGGTCGACAGCGAGACAGGCGGTGCCTAGAGGACCTGGATCGCCTCGCGATACCACTCGACGCGGGAGAGCAGCGCCTTCGTACCGCGCAGTTCGCGCACGACAGCGGCGTCTGCCGACTCCGGGTCGAGCGTCTCATCCCCGCCGCGCATGACCCCGTCGCCGAGGCCGAGCTGGGCGCTGATGTCCCGCGCCCGGCCCACCGCGCGTGCCAGCGAGGAGGCGGGGGCCGACTCATGGTGCCCTGCGATGGCCTCGCCGATGCTCTCGGGCAGCCGCCACGCCTCGGCGAGCTCCGCACCGACCGCGCCGTGATCCGCGCCGAACATCACCTGCTCCGCATCGCGCACCGGGATGCCGCGACGCGCCAGGTTCACGACCCGTGCGTAGCGGTTCGGGTCGTGCGAGGCCATCGCGAGCCGGCCGACGTCATGCAGCAGGCCCGCTGTGAACGCGTCGGTCGTCCCCTCCCCCACCCTGGCGAGCGTCTCCGCCAGCAGCGCGGTCGCGATCAGGTGCCGCCAGAGCGCGTCCACGTGGAGTTCGGCTCGCCCGAGGCCCTCGAAGGACTTGCCGACCACCGCGCCCATGACGATCCGCCGCGTCGCCCCCAGGCCGATGCGGATGATCGCCTGACTGGTCGACCGCACGCGCGAGGTCGGCGCGGAGATCGCGGAGTTCGCGGCACGCAGCACCGCCACGGTGAGCCCGGGGTCGCTGGCGACGACCTCGGCGATCTCCGTGACGCCGACAGCCTCGTCCGAGAGCAGCGCGAGGGCGCGCACCCGGGGGAGTGGCAGCGTGGGCAACTCGAATGTCGCGTTCATTACCGTAGATATCGTCAGGATCGGCCGAGTCGCGCACCCTCAGCGCGGAACTTCGTCAGTCGCGGCTCCGTGGCGAGGTCAACGCGAGCAGCGCCGAGCCCCATCCGAAGCCGATCACCTCGCCCAGGATGAGCCCGGGCCACGGTGACAGGCCGGTGACGAACCAGTAGATGACGGCGATCGTCGCACCCAGGCAGGTCGACGCGGCCAGCGCGACCAGGAACTCCTCCAGCAAGGCCGGCATACGAGGCATGACGCGAGGATACGAGGGCTAGAGGCTGTCCACGTACTCCTGCTGCGCCTTCGCCCAGCCCGGCCCCCCACTCCGGCGGCGGCGGATCGCCCCACTTCCACAGCCCCAGCTGCGGGATCGCCAAATCCGGTGCAGCCTCGACCGGGATGCTGCCGGGGAGGCGGGTCGAGGGCCATCCAGCGAACTGGTCGGAGGTGTCCATCGGGCGGAGCGGACTCTGGTGCCGGAAGCCGCGCCGCGCCATCTCGGCGGCCTGCACCTCGTGCCGAAGGCGGAGCGCCTCCAGGTGCCCCACCCAGCGCAGCGTCTCGGGGTGCCGACTGTAGCCACCGGTCAGGCCGCGCTCGTGCGCGTTCCAGATCGTGTGCAGCTCGACGTGCTCGCCGAGCAGGTGCTTGTCGGACAGCGCGGCGCAGGGAACGTCCCAGATGCGGATGTCGGCGCTCCGGCTCGTGTGACGATGCGAGGTACTGGAGCGGCGGACGAGACTCGAACTCGCGACTTGCTGCTTGGAAGGCAGCCGCTCTACCAACTGAGCTACCGCCGCACTCCTCGTGCCATTCAACGGGCAGCGCGGCGGGCGAGTCAACCTCGCAGCCGCCCGACCAGTCGCGAGATGCCGCGATCGCTACGCCACCATCCCGCGAATGGCCGGCTCCTCCGCCCGCTGGTAGAAGTTGCCGCCCAGCGCCCGGTACCCCTTCGAGTCGGCGCCCAGCAGCGCCTCGGTCGCGCCGATGAACAGCACGCCGCCGGGCTTCAGCGCCTGCTGGAAGCGGCGCAGTATCTCGTTCTTCGCCTCCGGGGAGAAGTAGATGAGCACGTTCCGGCACACGATGAGGTCGTAGTTGGCGCCGTAGGCGTCCGCCAGCAGGTTGTGCTCGCGGAACGTCACGCGGGAGCGCAGCGCCGGCTTCACGAACAGCTGGTCGCCGTCCTCCGCGAAGTACTGCTCACGCCGCGCCGCCGAGACGTTGCGCACGTCATTCGCGATGTACGGCCCACCGGCCTGCGCCTTCGCCAGCACGGCACGGTCGAGGTCGGTCGCCAGCAGTCGGTAGCGCCCGGTTGCCCCGAGCTCATCGAGCGTGATCGCGAGGCTGTATGGCTCCTGGCCGTTGGAGCATGCCGCGCTCCAGATCGACATCGTGCTGCGCGTGGCCAGCAGGTCGGGGAGCACCTTCGAGCGCAGCGTCTCGAACTGCGCGAAGTCACGGAAGAACTCGGAGACGTTGATCGTGAGCATGTCGCGCAGCGCGGCCAGCTCCTCGCGATCGGTGGCGAGCGAGCGCAGCCATGCCACCTCGTCCGCACCGCCGCGCTGGGTGACGAAGTTGTCCAGACGCCGGCGCATCTGCTGACCCTTGTACAGCTCCAGGTCGAGGCCGATGCGGGTCTTGATGACCTGCTTCAGCTCCGCGTACGTCGACTCCTGCATCGCTCCGACCTTCCCTGTCTCTCCGCCGTGTCTACGCCGTGTCTACGCCGATGCTGCCGCGCGCGCGCGACAGTGCGCGACGATCGCGTCCGCGATCTGCGGCAGCGGCAGCACCTGCGTGGCATGCCCCGCCAGCACCACGCTGCGCGGCATGCCGTAGATCAGCGCCGTCTCCTCCGACTCCGCGATCACGTCGCCGCCGACGGCGCGAATGAGCCCCGCGCCGCGCGTGCCATCACTCCCCATGCCCGTGAGCACGACACCGAGGACATTCCAGCCTCGGACGCCGAGCACGGACTCCATCGTCACGTTCACCGCGGGGCGCACCCCGCACTCCGTCGGTCCGTCGTCCAGGCTGGCGACGCCTGCCGCATCGAAGCGCAGATGCTTCCCACCCGGCGCCATGAGCGCCTTGCCCTCGGTCAGCCGATCGCCGGGGCGAGCCTCGGCGACCTCGATCGCACTGAGCCCGTTCAGGCGGTTCGCGAGCAGCGTCGTGAAGCCCTCCGGCATGTGCTGCACGATCACCACTGGCACACCGAGGTCACCGGGGAGCATCGGCACCAGCTGACGCAGCGCCTGCGGGCCACCCGTAGAAGAGCCGATCATGACGATCGTGCGCTCCCAGCCGCCCGGCGCCGCCGATCGCGGCGGCCGAGGCGCGCTCATGATCCGCGGTGTCGGCGCAGCCGCGGGCGCTGCCGGGACGGCGCGCACCCGCGCCGAGGCAGCCGCACGCACCTTCTCCGCCAACCCCTCGACCATCTGCGCCACGACCACACCACCGACGGTCGGCTTCTCGATGAAGTCGACGGCGCCCAGGTCGAGCGCCCGCAACGTCGCCTCCGCGCCCTTGCGGGTCAGGCTGCTCACCATCACCACGGGCGTTGGGTGCTCCGCCATGAGCCGCTCGAGCGTCTGCAGGCCATCGAGGCGCGGCATCTCCACGTCGAGCGTGATCACGTCCGGCTTCAGCCGCGCGACCTGCTCCAGCGCATCGATGCCGTCCATCGCGCGACCGACGACCTGGATGTCGGGGGCGTCCTCCAGCTTCCGCGCGAGCACTGCTCGCATCGTCGCGGAGTCGTCCACGATCAGCACCCGGATCGGGGCGCCGGCGGTCATCAGGCCACCAGCTTCCACAGCGCGGCCTGGATGCGATCAGCGTCGAACGGCTTCACGACAAAGTCGCGAGCGCCCGCCTTGATCGCCTCCATGATGATCTGCTGCTGCCCCATCGCCGTGACCATCGCCACACGAGCGTTCGGGTCGTCCGCCAGGATGGTGCGCAGCGCCTCCAGGCCGTCCATCACCGGCATGGTGATGTCCAACAGCACGGCGTCCGGGTGCTCCGACTTGAACTTGGACACCGCTTCCGCGCCGTCGGCAGCCTCGATGACCTCGTGGCCCAGCTCCTTCAGGAGCGTGGAGCTGCGCATGCGCATGAACGCCGCGTCGTCAGCGATCAGGATCTTCGCCATTGTTGCTCTCCTTCGCTCGGCCTACGCCGCGCGGGCGGATCGTCCCGCCGTCTCGACTCGAAGTTCACCGGTGCGCACCGACAGGCGCACCGTCCGTCCAGACGTCCCGCCGGTCTCCGTCGCGTCCGGCTTCAGGTGTCGCGCCCCCAGCACCGCCACGGCCGCTTCGACATTGCGAGCGCCGATCTGCGGCAATCCGGAGAACGCGGCGCCGGCCAGGATGCTCGCGCCACCCACGAGGGAGACGCGCAACCGACCACCGATCCCACCCAGGCGGGTGACCTGCTCCATCACGGTCGGCACCGCGACGTCCACAAACTTCGTCCCGCTGCTCCCCGGCCGTGCTGCCGTGCTGTCCGGCAGCACCATGTGCGCCATGCCGGCGACTTTCGCCACCGGGTCATACACACACAGCGCCACGCAGGAGCCGAGGCCCAGGCACACCAGGTCCTCGTCCGGGTCGTTGCTCACGCGCCAGTCACCAAGCCCGAGCGCGATCCGACGGATGCCGTCGCGGCTCTGCTGCTCCGGCGTCAGGCTGGACTGCCCAACGGCCTCCACGGTGGTGGTCACGCTGCCCGCCGCACCGTCGCCAGCGCCGACAGCAGCTGCTCGCTCGGCATGACGAAGAACATGCCGCTGATCTCGTTCCCCGCGACGCTGAACGTCGACTCCGCCACGTACGTCTCGTCCTGCGTGAGCAGGATGTCTGCCGTCACGATGTCGAGCAGCGCACCCGCCATGTCGGCCATCACGGCCGGCGGCGAGGGACGGAGGTCCAGGTCGGTCGCGTCCGCGATCGCGTTCAGGAAGAACGCACCGATGACGTTGCCCATCTCCCCCAGCGCGCTGCGCTCCATCTCGCCCAGCTCATGGGTCGTGCCGATCGGCTGCCCCATCAGCAGGTCGACGAACGCGAACGCGATCGCCGGCTCATACATCAGCATCAGGTGGCCGTCGGCGCTGCCGCTGACCGTCAGGTAGATGCCGATCGATGTCACCTCGGGCCCGCCAACGATGCTGGCGATGTCCACGACCTGGATCCGCCGCAGACCGAACGAGCTGACCTCGATGTCCTGCCCGATCATCTCGGACAGTCCACGCATCGCGTTATCCGTGCCCAGGCTCACCAGTGCGGCCCACGGGCCCAGCTTCACCCCACTCATGCGGCTTTCCTCCCAGCGTCTTGACTCGCGTCGGCGCTTCCCTGCAACGCGTCTTTGATCAACGTCGGTACATCGACGATGAGCACCACTTCCCCGTCACCGAGGATGCTTGCGCCGGCGACGCCCCGGGTCTTGCCCAGGTACTCGCCCAGCGACTTCACGACGATCTCCTGCTGGTCGACCAGCTCGTCGACGACAACCGCAACCGGCCGGTCACGCTCCCCGTCTCCGGCCTTCACGACCACCGCGAACACCGGCTCGTCACCCAGCGGCGCGCGCTCCGTGCCGGTGCGCGAGATCGCCTCGCGCAGCCGGAGCAGCGGCATCACGTCGCCACGCAGGTTCATCACCGACTTCGTCATCACCGTGCCCACCGACGCCGAGTCGGTGCGCACCGTCTCCTGCACGTACGACAGCGGCAGCGCGTACATCGCGTTCCCGGAGCGCACGAGCAGGCCACCGAACGTCGCGAGCGTGAGCGGGAGGCGCAGCGTGAACCGCGTCCCCATCCCCGGCTCCGTCGAGACGTCGACGCGGCCGTTCAGCGCCTCGACGTCTCGGCGCACGATGTCCATCCCGACACCGCGGCCCGACACCTCGGTCGTGCGCTGCGCCGTCGACAGGCCTGGCTCCCAGATCAGTTGCAGCGCGTCGTCGTCCGAGATGCGCTCGGCGGCCTCCGGCGTGAGCGCGCCGCGGCGGACCGCCGCCGCACGCACGGCGGCGATGTTGATCCCGCCACCGTCGTCGTCGATCGTGATCACAATGCTGCCGGACTCGTGCTGCGCCGCCAGGCGCACCGTCGCGACATCCGGCTTCCCCGCCGCACGGCGCACGTCCAGCGGCTCCACGCCGTGGTCGATGGAGTTGCGGATGAGGTGGACGAGCGGGTCCTTGATCTTCTCGATCACCGACCGATCGATCTCGGTGCCCTCGCCCTCGACGACCAGACGCACCTGCTTGCCCGTGCTGCGCGAGAGGTCGCGCACGAGGCGCGGGAACTTGCTGAACAGCAGGCCGACCGGGAGCATGCGCACCTGCATCATGCTCGTGTGCAACTCGTCGACCACGCGCACGATGTGTGCGGAGGTCTCCGCGAGCGCGCGCACCTGGTCGTCTTCCTTGTGCCGCGTGAGCAGCATCCGCGAGATCTGCGCGATCCGCGTTCGGTCGATCACCAGCTCGCCGACCATGTTCATGAGCTGGTCGAGGCGATCCACGTCGATGCGGACAGACTGCTGCGCTTCCGCGCGCGGCCCGGCCTCGCCGGTCTCCTTCGCTGCGCCCACGGCTGCCGGAGCTGCCGTCGCCGGCGTCCCCTCCGCCGCAGTTGGCGCCTCCGAGGCCGCCGCACCGCTCCACGGCACCACGCTCACATCGACGACATCCGCGACCGTGGTGAGCGGTGCGGAGATGACGTCCGGCTCCTCCGCCGTCGCGAACAGCGCCTGCAGCGTCTTCCCGACCTGCTCGTCCTCAATCTGCTGCTGCGAGGGGATCGAGGCGATCACCTCGCCCCGCGCGGTCAGTTCGTTCAGCGCCTGGAAGCAGCGCACCGCCGCCCAATCGCTCTCCGGATCGATGTGCACCGTGACGTGGTAGACCGGCGTGCCGGCCTCAATCGCGGCATCGATCCTCGCCGTGACCTCGGGGGCCGCGACGATCTCAGCGATCGAGGGGCCGGCCTGCGTCGCGCCGGATGCCGCCGACGGGTCGATGATCGCGCGCAGCTGCGAGACCAGCGGCTCGATGTCGAGCGTCGCCTCCTCGCCATCCGCGAGACCGGCCATCAGCACCTTCAGCCCGTCGAGGCTCGCGAGCAGCGCGTCGACGATCTCGGGCGTGACGGGCAGCGTGCCCTTGCGCACGCGGTCGAGGAGATCCTCCATCGCGTGCGTGAGCCCCGCCATCAACTGGAAGCCGAGCATGCCCGACGACCCCTTCAGGGTGTGGGCTGCGCGGAAGATCTCCTGCAGGAGCTCGGAGTTATCCGACTCCTGCTCCAGGCGGATGATGTCCTCGTCCAGGAGTTCCAGGAGGCTCTCCGCCTCCTGCATGAACACCTTCAGATCATCCGGCGTGATGTCATTCGCGAATGTCATGGGCTGACGCTCCCTGCCGCCCCGAAGTTCGAGTTGCGAGCGCGTCCTGCGCTACGCGGCCACCGACTGCGCGGCCAGCTGGTCGCTGGTCAACTGCAGCACGCGGTCAAGGTCGAGGAGGATCAGCAGGCGGTCGCCGATCTTCGCGATCCCATCCATGTAGTAGGAGTCCTCGGTGGTGATCAGCGCGGAGGCCGACTCGATCGAGGCGCCCGCGACGCGCAGCACCTCGGTCACCGCATCGACGATCACGCCGATGTCGTGCCCCGCGATGTCCACCACCACGATCCGGCTGTCCGAGGTGTGCTCGGAGGTCTCCAGTCCGAAGCGCTTGCGCAGGTCCACCACCGGGATCACGCGCCCGCGCAGGTTGATCACGCCCTCCACGAAGTCGGGCGTCTCCGGGACGTGGGTCACCGCCTGCATGCGGATGATCTCCCGCACCGTGCCGATGTTGACCCCATACGCCTCACCGGCGAGGTCAAACACCACCAGTTGTCGCTCTGCCTCGTCAGCCATGCGGTTCCTCCGGCATCTCGATCGGCACGCCATGCGGCGTCGATCGCTCGCATCGATGGGAGAAGTATCGAAAGCACCACCCGGTTCCGAGAGTCCGTGCATACCCGTCCTAGAGGCCCCTGTCAGGAAGTCCTCAGCCACTCCCCGCGGGCGCCCTCGGCGATACGATGGAGGGCGAAGCGAGGTGCCCCACATGGCCGATCAGTACGTTGCGACCGACACCAGGAGCGGGCTGCAGGTCGCCGTCACCGGCACCTTCCCCGCCGATCCCGAGGATCGCGTCCGCATCGCCCGCACCTGCACACTGTTCACCAGGCTCATGGCCACGATTCTCGCGATGGAGGACGTGACGCCGCGTCGCGAGGGCTTCAAGGCGATCGAGACACAACTGGAGGTCGCCGACGCCCTCATGCGCGGCGACGGCGCGGAGGTACAGCGCCTCCTCCGCACGACGATGACCCAGGCCGGCGTCACTGAGGAGCAGCTCCAGGAGCTGGAAGATCAGCTGCGGCGTCACCTGGGCGATGTGGAGGGGTTCACCGGCCTCGGCGACCCCGATCGGGGCGACGACTAAGAGGCCCGCCTAGTGGCGGCGCACGTCATCCAGGTGCAGCCGGTAGCCGGCGCCTGACAGCGAGACCAGCGCGTGGTCGAGGCCGACGGTGCGCAGCTTCTTGCGCAGCGTGTAGACGTGCGAGCGAATCGCCGCCCGACTGAGCGTGTCCACCATCGTCTGCCCGCCCCAGAGCGCAGAGGCGATGCGCTCCGCCGGCACCACGCCGCCATTCGCCTCCAGCACCGCTTCAAAGACCACGGACTCCGAGGCGGTGAGTTGCACCCGACCACGCGGCCCGGTGAGCTGGCGCGAGTCGCGCCGCCAGTCCACCTCGCCACCATCGAAGCCGCCGACGGGCTGCCCGGAGAGCCGCGAGAGCGCAGCAGCGATGACGTTCCGCTCGACCGTGCGCGCGATCACGACGCAGGGCAGCAGTTCGGCGGGCAGCGGCCCCCGCAACCACAGCGAGTTCGGCGAGAGCAGCAGCAGCGCGTGCAGCGGCGCCTCGGCTGCGGCGCGCGCACGTTCCAGCGCAGCGCGGGTCGCCTCCGTGTCGCCACCGGCGTCCAGCACCAGCACGTCCGGCTGGAGCGAGCGCACGGCGTTCGGCAGGTACTCGATGCCGGTGGACACGGCGTCACTGGCCGTCGCACGCACGAGGGCTTCGCGGGTGTAGGCGTCGGCTGCGGCCACAAGAACTCTCACCTACACGTGATAGATGCGCGCCGCGCACCTCACAAGGGACGAACGTCCCTTGTTCCTGCTCGAACGGCTCCATCCGCGTCCGCACCCGTTGAGGCGGCCCGTGGCGGAGCCGTACACTTGTTCGCCGTACTCCATCCCCACCTGAGATCGAGGTGCCTGTGCCACAGGATCGCATCGTTGTGACCGGCGCCCGCGAGCACAACCTCAAGAACATCTCCGTCGAGATTCCCCGCGACCGCCTCGTCGTCATCACGGGGCTCTCCGGCTCCGGGAAGTCGTCGCTCGCCTTCGACACGATCTACGCCGAGGGTCAGCGGCGTTATGTCGAATCGCTCTCCGCGTACGCTCGTCAGTTCCTCGGGCTGATGGAGAAGCCGGACGTCGATCACATCGAAGGCCTCTCGCCCGCGATCTCGATCGACCAGAAGGGCGTCTCCAAGAACCCTCGCTCGACCGTCGCGACGGTCACCGAGATCTACGACTACCTCCGCCTGCTCTTCGCGCGCGTCGGCATCCCGCACTGCCCGCACTGCGGGCAGGTCATCCGCCGCCAGACCGTGCAGCAGATCGTCGATGCCGTGCTCGCGACGCCCGAGGGGACGCGCGCGCTGCTGCTCGCACCGCTCATCCGCCACCGCCGCGGCGAGCACCGCGAGGTGTTCGAGTCGGTGCGCCGCGCCGGCTTCATCCGCGTGCGCGTCGACGGCGCCGTCACCGACCTCGAGGAGTTGCCCACGCTCGAGCGCAACAAGTGGCACGACATCGATGTCGTCGTCGACCGCCTCGTGATCCCCGGGCCGGACGACGAGGACTACGCGGGCGCTCGCCAGCGCGTCTCGGAGTCCGTGGAGCAGGCGCTGAAGCTTGGCGAGGGCGTGATGCTGTTCGCGCCGGAGGGCGTCGAGGAGCTGACCTACAGCGAGCGCTTCGCGTGCCCGAACCAGTCGCACCCGCCCTACTCAGTCCCGGAGATCGAGCCGCGCAACTTCTCGTTCAACTCGCCGCACGGCGCGTGTCCGGTGTGCACCGGCCTGGGCGTGCAGATGGAGCTCGACCCCGCGCTCGTGGTGCCGAACCGCAAGCTGAGCATCGACGAGGGCGGCATCGTCCCCTACCAGCGCATGAGCACCGCGCTCACCTGGTACAAGCGCCGCCTCGCCGCGCTTGCCGAGGCGTATGGCTACACCCTCGACACCCCGCTCGACCAGCTCACCGAGACGCAGTGGAACGTGCTCATGCACGGCACCGACGGCGAGACGATCCAGGTCGAGTACCAGACGCGCCGCGGTCGCGTGCGCAACTTCGACATCTCGTGGGAGGGCGTGCTTACCAACCTCGCGCGGCGCTACAAGGAGACGGACTCCGAGTGGGTGCGCAGCGACATCGAGCGCTACATGGTCGCCATCCCCTGCAACGAGTGTCACGGCGCGCGCCTGAAGCCGGAGGTGCTGGCGGTCACCGTCGACGGCAAGTCGATCGTCGACGTCGCGCGCTCGTCGGTGCTCGCGGCGCAGGAGTGGACGGAGCAGCTGCGAGGTGACGCGACGCCCCTCGATCCGCGTGACCAGGCGATCGCGCGCCAGATCCTGCAGGAGATCGCGGGCCGCCTGAACTTCCTGCGCGACGTCGGCCTCGACTACCTGACGCTGGACCGCGCGTCCGCGACGCTGTCCGGCGGCGAGGGTCAGCGCATCCGCCTCGCCACGCAGATCGGCAGCGCGCTCATGGGCGTGCTCTACGTCTGTGACGAGCCCTCGATCGGCCTGCACCCCGTCGACAACGAGCGGCTGATCCGCACCCTCGAGCGCCTGCGCGACCTCGGCAACACCGTGCTCGTCGTGGAGCACGACGAGGCGATGATGCGCACCGCCGACTACCTCATCGACCTCGGCCCTGGCGCCGGCGAGCACGGCGGCCACGTCGTCGCGACCGGCACGCCCGCGCAGGTGATGAAGAACCGCAAGTCGATCACCGGCGCCTACCTGAGCGGCCGTCGCACGATCGCCGTGCCGAAGACGCGCCGAGGCGGCAACGGCAACAGCCTGGTCGTCCGAGGCGCGCGCGAGCACAACCTGAAGGGCATCGACGTCGCGTTCCCGCTCGGCACGTTCATCGCCGTGACCGGCGTCTCCGGCTCCGGCAAGTCCACGCTCGTGAACGAGATCCTGTCGAAGCGCCTGTCGATGGATCTCCACGGCGCGCGTGAGCGCCCCGGCGCGCACGACACCTTCGAGGGCCTGGAGCACGTCGATAAGGTGGTGCGCATCGACCAGTCGCCGATCGGCCGCACGCCTCGCTCCAACCCCGCGACCTACACCGGGCTGTTCACGACGATCCGCGACCTCTTCGCGCAGGTGCCGGAGTCGCGCGCGCGCGGCTACGGCCCTGGCCGCTTCTCCTTCAACGTGAAGGGCGGCCGCTGCGAGGCGTGCACCGGCGACGGCTACATCAACATCGAGATGCAGTTCCTGCCCGACGTGACCGTGCCCTGCGAGGTCTGCCACGGCGACCGCTACAACCGCGAGGCGCTGGAGATCACCTTCCGAGGCAAGCACATCGCCGAGGTGCTGGGCATGACCGTCTCGGAGGCGCTGGCCTTCTTCGACGCGATCCCCGCAGCCCGCCGTCGCCTGCAGACTCTCAACGACGTGGGGCTCGGCTACATCCGGCTCGGCCAGCCCGCCACGACGATGTCCGGCGGCGAAGCGCAGCGCGTGAAGCTGGCGACCGAGCTCGCCCGCCGCGCGACCGGCCGCACCGTCTACATCCTCGATGAGCCGACCACCGGCCTCTCATTCCAGGACACCGAGGCGCTGCTGGGCGTCCTGCAGGCGCTGGTCGAGGGCGGCAACACGGTGATCGTGATCGAGCACAACCTGGACGTCATCAAGAGCGCCGACTGGCTCATCGACCTGGGCCCCGCCGGCGGCGAGCGCGGCGGCTACCTCCTCGCCGAGGGCACCCCCGAAGCCCTCGCCCGCATCGAGGGGTCAGCGACCGGCCGCTTCCTGGCGGAGTTGGTGGGCGGCAGATGATCGACAACGGCTGGAGTGCTTGGCCTAGCCGCCCAGATGAGGGTGCGTGTTGGAACTGCGCTTTCCTGTGTCGCCGGGACTTCGCGAACGCGCACCTGGCAACGTACTACGAACTGACACAGGATGACCGCCAGCGCGCGCGGTTCTTCACGCTCGGGTCGTGGAACCTGCCCCCGACTTGCTTCCGCGCGATGCACATTACCGATGAGATCGAGCAGACCTCAGCTGTTCTATCGCCCATACGCCCCAATCTCTCGGGTGACGAGCGAAACAGCGTCAACCATGCCGCGGTCACGGTGCTCGCTGCGGACCGGGGATGCGACAAGTGGATGCGCTACCACCCCGGACTTGACCCGCGAGCCTCATTCGATCTCGGATTGCAGTTAGTTGACCAACAGCAACGCCGTGACGCGCTACGGCTTGCGGGAACACAACTTCAACTCACCGAAGCCCAATCCCAACTCACGACGGCACTCGAAAGCCTCCAACGCCAACATCTCGCGTTCATTCAGCGTGAAAGCGGAATGAACCGATGGATGCAGCAAGCCTTCCTGATCCTCGCGGTACTGACGCTTGTCCTCGCGCTACTCCCGCTCGCCTATCCGAACGGCATCGAATGGATCGTCGAGAGGGCGCCGGGAGCCGCGCGGCCAGTCGCCGAATCAGCAACTCCGACACAGACCGTCAGCCCAACGCACTGACGCTACCCTAACCCCGCCGCCGCGCCCCCCTCAGATAGCGCCACACGAGCGTGACCACGATCGCGACCGTCGAATAGTTGGCGAGCGCGCGCAGCCAGCGGATGCCGCCCTGGAACTGCGACAGCGACACCGCCGCCGTCACGAATGACGCCAGCACCAGCGCCGTCACCAGCCGGTCGTGCGTGAACAGGCCTCGGAGGCCGCCCGCCACGGAGCCGGACTCGCGGCGATAGCGCGCGAACGTCTGCGCCACCAGCACCACGCCGAGGGGCGCGACCGCCAGCAGCGCCGCGAGGTGCGCGATCACGAACGGCACCCGCCACTCCGGCATCTGCAGCACCAGCATCGCCAGGGTGCCCACCAGCGCCGCGATCGCCCCGAAGCCCCAGCCCCGGAACCAGCCGTCGACCAGCCAGAGCGCCATGCTCTGCGGCCTCGGCGGCTCCTGCCGCACGCCTCGACCGCCTCGCCCCGCCCGCTTCGCCTTCGACGCCATGCGCTGCCTCCGTCCACCCATGGGACAGCGCGCGAGCGCGCGCCGCAACCGCGCCCCACACGTGAGGTGCTGGTACGCTCCCCGCATGCCCACCCTGGAACTCCCCGACGACGACGCGCGCATCGTGGCGCTCGCCGTCCGCTACCACCTCGCGCGCCCCGGATCCGAGACCGATCGCGCCACGCTGCAGCGCCGCGACGACGGCCTGCTGAGCGTCGACGCGGCGCTCGTCCCGCAGCTCGGCGCCGCCGTCGCCCGCCTCGATGTCACCTCCTACCAGCTGCACCGCATCGACGAGGGCCTGCTGGGCGTCACCAACGAGCTGAAGGCGTACGAGATGGCACAGCGCCGCTCCGCCGTCCCCCGCTTCGCGGAGACGCTGACCGCGCTCTACCCCTCGCTCGCCCCCGGCGCTGCCTCTGGTGACGACGCCGAGGCGGGGGACGACGCGCTCGACCTCGTGGAGCGCGTCGTGGCGCTGCGCCGCCGCCTCGCCTCGGCCGTCCGCGACGCGCGCGAGGCGATGGAGCGCGAGCGTGAGCAGGCCGCCGCCGCCGCCGTCGAGGCGCGCCGGGCACAACGTCCGTGGTGGCGCTTCTGGGGATGAGTTCCGTGCACGGGTATGCTGGCCGCATCTCGCGGTCGATGATCGTGGGGTAGCACAGATATGGTGCGGATCACCTCGCGGGATGCTTGCCCGTTGGTTGCCGCGCTGGCTAGAATCGCCCCGCCTCAGGAACACAGGAAGGACCGCACCGTGGCGTACGTGATCACTCAGCCCTGTGTCGACGTCATGGACAAGTCCTGCGTCGACGTCTGCCCCGTGGACTGCATCCACTTCGAAGAGGGCACCGACCGCAAGCTCTACATCGACCCGGACGAGTGCATCGACTGCGGCGCCTGCGAGCCCGCCTGCCCCGTCTCGGCCATCTTCGCGGAGGACGACCTCCCCGCCGACCAGGCCTTCTACGCCGAGGTCGACGCGCTCTGGTACAAGGACAAGGCTGGCGCTCGCGCCAAGGTCGTCGGCTAAGCCTCGACCGTCCGCACCACACACGACGAGGGCGCCCAATGGGCGCCCTCGCTGTTTCCTACCCGCCTCGCTCGCCTTCGAGCGCAACACCGAAGTGGCACTCGTGCGCGATGTTCCACGTGAAACGTCAGAGGGCTACGAGGCCTTCGGCGTCAGCGCGTCGATGCGCTCCCGCAGCGCGGCAACCAGCCCGCTGATCGGCACGCGCACCTGCTCCATCGAGTCACGCTCGCGGATCGTCACCGCCTCGTCGTCCAGGCTGTCGAAGTCGACCGTCACGCACAGCGGCGTGCCGATCTCGTCCTGCCGCCGGTAGCGGCGGCCGATCGACTGCGCGTCGTCGAACTGCGTCCGGAACTCCGGCCGCAGCAGATCCCACACCTCGCGCGCCTTCGGGGTCAGCCGCTCGTTGCGGGACAGCGGGAGGATCGCGACCGTCACCGGCGCGATCGAGGGTGCGAAGCGCAGCACCACGCGCGTCTCGCCCTTCTCGTCCGTCTCCTCGTCGTACGCCTCGCACATCAGCGCGAACATCAGGCGGTCGACGCCCACGGCAGGCTCGATGACGTGCGGGACGATGTGCTCGTTCTTCTCCTGGTCGAAGTAGGTCAGCGACTTCCCCGACCCCGTCGAGTGCGCCTTGAGGTCGAAGTCGCCACGGTGCGCGACGCCTTCGAGCTCACCCCAGCCCCACGGGAACAGGTACTCCACGTCCGACGTCGCCTGCGAGTAGTGCGCCAGCTCCTCGGTCGCGTGGTCACGCAGCCGCAGGTGGTCGGGGTGGAAGCCGAGCGTCTGGTACCAGGCCATCCGCTCCTGCTTCCAGTAGGTGTGCCACTCCAGGGACTGCTCCGGGTGGCAGAAGAACTCCATCTCCATCTGCTCGAACTCGCGCGTGCGGAAGATGAACTGCCCTGGCGTGATCTCGTTGCGGAACGACTTGCCGATCTGCGCGATGCCGAACGGTAGGCGCCGGCGCATCGTGGTCTGCACGTTCTCGAAGTTCACGAACATGCCCTGTGCCGTCTCCGGGCGCAGGTACGCCGTCGCCGCCTCGTCCTGCACGGGGCCGACGAAGGTGCGGAACATGAGGTTGAACTTGCGTTCCTCAGTGAAGCGGCCCACGGCCTTGCATACCGGGCACGTGTTGTTCTCGATGTGGTCGGCGCGCACGCGCGACTGGCACTCGAGGCAGTCCACCAGCGGGTCGGTGAACCCGCCGACATGGCCCGAGGCGACCCACACCGCCGGGTTGGTGATGATCGCCGCCTCGATGCCGACCACGTCGTCGCGCGACTGCACCATGCGCCGCCACCAGGAGTCGCGGATGTTGCGCTTCATCTCCGCACCCAACGGACCGTAGTCGTAGGTGGAGGAGAAGCCGCCGTAGATCTCGGCCGAGGGGAAGGCGAAGCCGCGCCGCTTCGCCAGCGACGCGAGGAGTTCGAGGTCAGCCTTCATTGGTTCGCCTTCGCGCGCTGCGGGCGGGGCCGCATGAGTGTGTAACTCGCGGAGGGTAGCATCGGCTCCGAGCGTGCCTCAACCGCGCTCGCGTGCCCGTGCGCGCACCACCGGGAGTACGATCGCCGCGGTTCGAGGCG
>Ga0172380_10001416_pt1 | contig 41137 bp, 57 predicted proteins | sample Leawe162metaG_FD_119747 | JGI IMG/M metagenome (GOLD analysis project Ga0172380, IMG submission 119747) | Leachate microbial communities from a municipal landfill in Southern Ontario, Canada - Leachate well 162 metaG | ecosystem: Engineered > Solid waste > Landfill > Unclassified | place...
GCTTAATCCGGTTACGATCCATTCGTATTGAATGTCAAAATAGTCATAGAATTTTAGGGCCTTGTCGATAAGCGATTGCGGAATTTCAGCGTAGTATTCAGACCAGATAAATGACTCCTCGAAGATCCAGTCTTTCTCTGGCAAGACCCCACCGTGCCTTAATGTATCGCATACTTTTTGCAAGGAATTTCCCTTAATAGTCGTTTCAGAACGTTTGGCTAGGTATCTATCAGACAAGTTCACTTTACCCCCCTCTATATAGCCAGAATCATTCAAAAATGCCACTGTGGAAGGGGTTAAAAGGTTCAGTCGCAACATTCTATTAAGTTGGGTTTCAACCGCGTTTAAAGCCGAAAATGAGACACAAGCCATTGTTTCCACATTCCTCTTTTTCTGTCTCTCCTCGCTTGGTAGATATTCAATCCAGTTCCCTGTAGGCTCTATTTCTTCGAACGGAAGACCTGAAACAGTTCCAGCAATAAAATCTGTTTCCCTGATTGGTTCGATTAATACTCCGTAGTTTTTCATGTTTTTGTCTTAGTGAATTAATCTGTAATTTATTTCCCTCGTCAAATATTCGATTGCATAGGCGTAGGCTTCATCGCTATTGGCAGAAAAACTTATACCAATTTTATCGAAAAGGAAACATACCGAATGGAATATCTCGTGAGCCAATACCGACTGGCTGTATAGTTTAAGTTGAATGATCGTTTGCCCTCCCTCTAACATTACCGTTCTTCCCCTACCGGTCATTATCAATTTTTGTTTTTCGTCTTCGCTTAGTTCATATCCCTCCTTTCCGATTGCCTTCACAACCTCCTCTGTCTTCATTCCAATGCATACCATGACGTCAAATGGATAGATGACCCAATCAATAACATGTAATTGTTTCTTTTTCATTGAAATTGTTAATTGATTAAATTGGAGGGAGAACATTTGCTCTCCCATTCCTTCGTTTTTTTGTCGGCCCATTCTTGAGCCTTTTTTCTGATTTCATCTTTCAAACAATCTTCCATTTCCATTCCTCCTTAAATCAATCAATAGATTTTCGCGTTCATTCTGCTGTCGTTCGACAATTTGTTTCTGTTGTTGTTTCCAATTTTGTTTCATATATAATCACCCGAAACAGGGAACATGCACCTAGAATACATGTAGGACAAGCCTTATTTCCCTGTTTTAGAGGATCAAATCTATAGCAATAATAACCACAGAAACGGAAACTACCGCAACTATGAAATATACGACATCAAAGAATTCTATCTCTGGTTCTATCATACTTTTGGTTTAATAATTTTTTTGTATCTTTTTATTAACTTCTCAATATCTTCTTCTCTTATTTTATATTCGCTTTTGGGTTTTACTTTTTTAAACTTCCCTTCTTTTTTGAGTTGAAATAATTTTATGCCGATAAAGATCGCCACTAAAAACGTTAAAAAGGGATCATTCACAATCATCATGTTTTTTTGTTATTTTTTAGCGATAAAATCCCACACGAAATTAGAAAGTATCGTGAAAATAGTTGTTAATATTAAAACTATGCCTCCAAGTTTGACATTCGATATTTCTTGCTGTTTCTCGAGAGACCTAATCCTAAGACAGTGATCGTCTATATATTTTTTATGTTCTGCGCAAGTTTCTTTTCTTTCTATTCTATTTTTAGCGCAATCAATTTCTATGCCTTGAATCTGTCTTGAATAACTTTCTTTCATTCTTGAAAATTCATCTTTAATAATGACCATTATGTCATCTTGTTTCTTAAAGATCGCGTCGACTTGAACCTTGATCACAGCAAGATCAACGGTCTGTTGATTATTTTGTTCTCTGATTCTTTCTGCTTCTTCTTCTGTCATAATTTTCCTTGGTTTAATTTATTAATAAGGTATTGACTTAATTTTTAGATGTGGTATGCTTTAATCGTTGTTACAGCAACGAAATTATGCTATTATTTACCGATTCCGCTTGATGGTGCTGTAACACTGTTAGGCGGGATTTTTAGTTTTATTCATGACATACATCAATCAGTCTGAAAATCAATTTGGTGCTAGAAACAGAAGGCTAAAAAGAAGAAAAATTACCTATAAAGACTTTTTATTATCAGAAAAATGGCAAGAAATTAAACTATATCTATCTCAATTTGAAGAATTTAAAACATGTTCATTGTGCGGAAGTGATCATAACTTGAATTTTCATCACCATACTTATCACAAGATGTTTAGGAGACTAAAATTGCAAAAACTTACTGTTGTGACTCTATGTAATTTTTGTCATAATTCACTTCATCTTATTGCCAGAAAAAATAATTGGGGCCTAAGACAAACATTCAAGAATATGAAAAAAGAAAAAACATTAAGGTGATTTTTAATTTAATTAATTAAGGAGCGGATATGGAACAAACAGAATCTTTTTACGGAACATTTTTAATCGCATTTCTCCTGTTTCTGATCTTATTGGCGATCACTCACACGTTTACAATTGCTTTTTGGATATTTTTAGGAATTGCGGTATTCATACAAACATTTCGTCTTTTAAAGATACTTTTAGGGTTTCTTCTTTTAGCATTTATCAATTTAGTGGGAGGGATATTAGACCTTAAATGGGCATTAGAGATATTCCTTGCATTGTTTGGATTGTGGATATTTTCGGCGTTTTTATCGGTATTACTTTCCTGACCAATCGTCAGAAAGTCCCTTCGTTATTTCATTACGTTTTATTGTGGCAGGCACTGTTAATTTTCCACTAGATTTTACTATCCTTTTTGCTGTTGTCATCGGGTTAAATAGAATATCCTTAAATATCTCCCTGAAGGTTTTTAACTCATTCGGCTTCAATAAACCTTGAATTTCTTTGAGGTTTTTTTGTAATGCGTTTTCAAGATCAAGGGCATTCATAGTTTTAAGTCCTCCGCCTCTTGGTACAAGGGCGGCTCTCAAGAATCCTCCCGGGCCACCTCCTAGAATGGAATCAATGGCGTTCCATAGTGATCTCGCCCCCCCCTCTACTAATTTTCTATCATTTACTTTCTGTTTCAGCGTGTTCACTTTTTCAACCATATCGCTAGCCAAATCTCTTATATGGATCAAATTTGATATTTCCTTATCTGTTGCGTCATACACTGGATTTTTAAATATATCCTTGGCAGTTTCTTTCAGCCCTACTCTGGTATTTTCCGCGAATTGTTTTTTGAGTCCTGAGGCCAATTCTCCATTGGCATTAAAACCATTCAAATCAAGGCCGTGTTGTTTAGCAATATTATTAATATCGCTTACTGTTAATCCTTGTGTGGAAGCCTTTTGTTTTACCTGACTGACCATTGACTGCATTTTTACGTTTCCAGTCTTTGTGTAATAGTCTTCCATTTGGTTTAATGCATCATCAACGTAATTATGAGATACTTTGCTTGATCCAACTTTTATGCCCAGCTTCAGTTCGGGCAATTTTTTGACTGTTTTGTTTTTATCAAGGATATCTTCCAACCCCCTAGATAAACTTTCGATTTTTTTATCTAAAGTTGAGGTTAAGTCTTTATAGGTTTTGATTCCTTTAGTATCGATACTGGTAAGGGCTTTTTTCGCTTTTTGTATATCTTCAACTTTACCTTGTGTGATTGTACTTGCCAATCTGTCTATTTTTTGTGCGTCAGTCATTCCTGTTTTCAATATCTTAATTGCATTTGCTCCTCCCGCAACTACACCACCCATAACGCCTGCTTCGACTGTCTGCTTCACGTTTCCACCTGTCTGTAATGCTGTAGGAATTGCCATTTCTCCCGCCCCCGCCACTGTTCTTGATAATATCTTAACCAATGGAGATGCAGTTTCCGTTACTGTAGATATTTTGCTTACGGCCTTTCCTGGAATAAAATACTCTGCCAATTGTTCCGCCGTCTTCCCTCCAGATTGCGTTGCATTCGTCGGTTTCGTGAATTCTTTCGGTATTTCTACCGCCGGAGTTTCTTTTTGTCCCATGAACGCACCGACTGTCTTTTGCAATAATCCTTGACCAGCCTTACTTGTTCCACTGATAGTTGAAAAAATACCCTTTGCTCCACCAATTAAGGAATTTTTATAGAACTCACCAGTTTTGTTAATAACATCACCAGCACTTAATGACATAGTCTTGCCTTGTGTGGGTTCTGTCGCTCCTATAGGCCTACCAGTTCTTCTGTCTATATCCCTTCCCTGAACTCTTATAATATTCTTCTGTTCTTCAGTTGGAACACTTGCAACAGTCGGCATTTTACCGCTGAACTTTTTAGACATGAAATTCAAAAGATCACGGTCATTATTAACCTGTCCTCTTCCGTAAAGTATTCTCGATTGAGATATTTTTTGTGATAAATCTTGGCTGTTTTTGGATAGATTATTAAGAATATCCGTATCTGAGTATCCCTGTAATCTCTTTTCGTCCACTTTCTGCCAAAAATTGCTCATATTTTGAATTGGTGCTTCAACTTTTACTTGTTGATATTGAGCTAATACTTTGTTCGCATATGCTCCACTGTCATATTTTACTCCATATTTATTGACTCCCTTCTTTTCTACAGGAGTGCCTCCATTCCATGCCAAAGCAACCTGCCGAGGAGTATAACCCTGATTCAAGTAGTCGTCTATCTTCATCACAGCGACTTTATTTTGATTTTCTTTAGTCATGGGAGCATTGGAGTCTCCTAGATACGTTTTGGCCCAGCCTTTCCACGTTGAAGGCATAAACTGATAAGCTCCGGATTCCCCAGAAGCTCCTTTGGCTTTATAATTGCCACCGCTTTCAACGGCTCTGATCGCCAATGCTATTTTTTTTCCTTCTATGCTCATAAAGTTAGATTAGTTTATTACCAATTCCATGCGTCTTCAGATCCTGCCCCCCAAATGTCATCTACATTCTGAGGATTGGCCGCGGCATAATCTACTACAACGTTTTGAGGGTTAAGCCCCTGTCTTTCGGCTATGTCCGTATATTGTTTTGCCAGATTGCTATACAAAACTTCTTGCGCGCCGAACTTCTGATTTAACAGATTCTGAAATTCTCTCTTTACGTTATCAGGCAAAAATCCTCCTTGTTCTTTGAAATATCCATTAAATTTTGAAGCCCATCCCTGGAAAATATTTCCGGACTTTGCAGCAGTATCGTATTCCGTTTCCCTCACAACTGAGCTTGGATCAAGTGCCTTCATAAAGGTAAATATCATTGCAAGATCGGCCGGACCTCCAACTCCACTTTTAATAATATTATCTATCGTTCCCTTTTGTGTGGCTATTATGTTATAGTCCTTGACGATTTGTTCTCCTCTAAACTGAGACATCAAGGCTCTTTCGTTATCCACTACAACATTCGTATCTGTTCCGGTTTTTTCCGCTTTTCCAATAGGCCCTAAATTGTTAATAGAAGACTCCCCTGTGGCCGGATCTGTCGAGATAACACTCACATTCCCCTCATTGTCGGTTACTGTGTCGATCTTTAAATCAGGATACTGTTTCTTTAATTGCGTTTCGAGTTGTATCTTGAAAAGCTCTCTTTCAAACTTAACTCCTTCTGCTTGTCCGGCCTTCTTCTCGGCTCTTAACTGTGTATAAAGATCAAATCCCGCCTCCGCTAACTTGTTCTTATAATCCTTATTGCTTCCGATCTGATCGATTTTCATCATGTTGATCTTATTCATGCTGTCCTGAAGCGTAGTAAACATATCAAACGATTGAGTGGCAATATCCTTTTTAAATCCCATAGCGTCTTTACTGATTCCTAATTTAGCTTCGGCTAGCTCTTTCTGTCTTGTAAGGTCTTCAGTCTGAGCGGACATGAAGTCTTTAACCGTGTTCTGTTTAGCTTCTAAACCAGCAGCGACTCTCTGTCTTGATCTCAATAGTTCGTCCATTTGTTTAGTTAAAGGCTTCTGTTCCATTGCGATCAAACGTCTAGCGGCCGCTTCCGAAACTGGTAGTCCTTCTGTCCTCTTTCTAATATCAGCTTCCACATTCGTCAAAAGACCTTCAGTATCAAGTATAGTCTTATCCACTCCGGCTAACATCTGTTCCATTTGAGGAAGCCCTTGCTGTTCTCGGAATTTTTGAAGATTTTCAACTGCGGAAGGCTGGTTTTTAAGTTCCTCTAAATATTTAGACTGTTCTTGAAAATAGGTATTGAAAGAATCCTGCAAACCTGTCTGCATTTCTTGAAATTTAGCCAGAGTTGAATTGGTAGTGTCCTCCCCCATTTTACTCATTAAAGTTTCAATCTTAGCCTGTGAATCCGCTTGATTTTTGGCCATAGCTTCGGTGTAGGTCTTGAATTGAGTCATTATGTCATCTCCGCTGGATGGCGCTCCTCCTTGGGGAGTTTCTAAAGGATTTGGAGGTGTTCCGCTATCTCCCGTTCCTCCTGCCGGTGGAGTCGCACTGAAACCTTCTTTAATCGCTTGATTATAATCCGCTTGATCTTGAACAGTTCTTGTTGATTTCCCTTGATACATTGTCATTCCAGGAGTGAAACCTGAAGTTGCTGGAGTCCAGATTCCTTCGGGTGTATATGTTTCAGTTTTTCCTGTTTGAGTATTAATTCTTGTATCTCCTTCGTTAATACTATTTCCTGTGGTTGGAGGTTTCAGAATTCCTCTTTTCGCCATATCCGCACCCTCGGCTTTACCATATCGGACATACCAATCATTTAAAGCATTATTAGCTTCTGTTCCCATCGTCGTAGCATTTTGTCCTGGAAATCTTTTAGTGAAATCAGCCTGAACATCGGGACGGGCGTTATATATTTCGAGAAGAGATGGTTGATAAGCGGAGGGAGTAGAATTTAAAGAATACCCTTTCGATAAAAGTCTGGTTTTTTCGGAGGTTAAATTCGGATCATCTGAAGAAATCTCAACCGATGGAGTTGAACTGCCTGGCTTATAAAAATATACAGAAGAAATAGGTGCAGTCGGAGCAATTGGAGCAACCGGAGTCTTTGGGGCAACAGGTGCGATCGGAGCGATCGGAGCAACAGGTGCAGTTGGAGATTGTAACTTTTTTTTCTCCGCAACAGCTTTCGCAAGATTTTCTGCACTTAGGGCATTTGCCATATATATAAATTATTGTTTAATTAGATTCTAAAATTTTAATTCTTTCGTTTAATTTTTGAATTTCTTTTAAAAGAGGTGCAATAAGTTTTGAATAACTTACCGTCTCTGGTTTTCCCTCTTTGTCATAACTAACCAGTTCAGGTTTAATTCTATTGACTTCCTCTGCTATTAATCCGTATTGTTCAGCATAAGTTTTGTCTGATTTATACGTGTAAGAAACAGGGTTTAGGTTATATATCCAAGAACTATCTAGGTCTTTAACATTCTCCTTATATCGAATAGAGGAAGATACATAGCCCACTAAACCCGTATTGTCAATATAAACATCCCTATTCGTAACTCCGACTGTTGTGCTATAAACATAGGGCATTGTCACTGTTCCCGTATCTCCCCTAAATTCAGCGATAATAACTTCAGAACTTGCTATTCCTAATTTATATTGAGAATCAGATCCGCTTATACCCTGTATTTGAAAATGAAAATTTTTAGCGGCTTGAGCCGCTCCAGTCCATATTTTTGATTGCAAAATAAAGTCAGGAGATGATTGATGTGTTATGTTAGATGTTGCTGTTCCAGTAGTAGCAAGACTTAGCCCAATATAATCATAAATTCCCGTTCCAGTTGCTTTCTGGATAGCCTCTCCTGCAAATGTTGGACTATCTCCCGTTCCCAATCCTAACGAAGTTCTTGCTGTTGCTCCCGACTCTGCAACCCAACCTCCTGCACTTCCTACTATGATGTTACTATCAGCGGAAGAAAGTCCTGCGATAGCGGTTAAGTCTGCATCAAGAGGCTGATAAACACCGCTATGATCATGCCCCACTACTGAATAAGTAGCTGAAATATCAGGTATATCTCCAGAAACTAAAGCACTAGCGGAGATAACCCCAGCTGTTGCTCGGACAAATCCGGCAAGACTTCCGACAGTTAAAGTGTTGGAAATAGTTACATTTCCGTTAAAATATAGATACTGATCAGCGGTAGCTGCGGCGAAGATTCCGTAGATAAGAGCCTTAGCACGTCCGTCTGCCTCAGAGAGTCTTTTTGCGTTGTCTATAAAAAGTTTATCCGAAGCGGTTTCATAGTAGCCTGCATTTACTCCAATATAGATGCTGTTGCTTCCAGTCGAATTCGTATATCCGCTTCTTATCCCCAGACATAAATTACTGTCTCCGCTTAAATTTGAAAAACCGCTGTAATAACCAAAAAAACAATTATTCTCTCCGTCCACATTCGTGTAGCCTGAAGATTCCCCGATGAAAACATTGGCATTTCCTATCGTAGTATTTTGACCCGCACCGTAAGCAACAAACACATTGCTTGAACCTGAAGTTATATTCGCTCCGCTGAAGTTTCCAAGACATAAATTATAATTCCCCGTCGTGAAGTCTATTCCCGGATCAAGATTGCCTCCAAGAGAACTTCCCCCAATCGCTAAATTATTGTGTCCGATAGTTACCGTCCAGCCCGCGCAAAAACCTGCAAAGAAATTATCGTGAGCCGAAGTCATCTCTTGACCGCTTCCATTTCCGATAGCCACATTGTTATATCCGCCTATACAATGGAAGCCTGCTGATACTCCTGCAAAGAAATTCTCATGTCCGTCTGTGTTCGCGTTTCCTGCGTTAAGTCCGAAAAAAATATTATTGACACCTGTCGTTATTGATGCGCCTGCACCAGTCCCGATCGATATATTATTTGCTGTTGTAGAAAAAGTATTTCCCGAAATAGTCCATGGCCCAAAAGTTCCAACTAAAGCTGTGATCGAACCATCAGCTAGAATTCTAACATTCGCGTTGGCCAAAAGTTGACTTGCTTCACAGGCATAAATTCCAGTGCTATTGACTAGGACTCCTGCGGAATTTACAGTTCCATCTCCGACAGTGGCTGATGTCCTTATAACCGAGTTTGTGTTTATATTGAAAATAGTGTTATTGATTATGCCACTTGAAAAAGTCGGAGCTGATCCGTTGGTGGGAAGATTAAACACGAGTCCTAGAACTGAGTCGTATCCTCGTAGGCCTGAAGTGTCCATTATTACGCCAGTTGAACCTACTCCAACGGTAGCGGCGGTCTTGATTATCCCTCCATACATCTCGGTTGCGGTGATCGTAAATCCTCCGATGACTCCCGATGAAGCAACAATCTGCCCTCTAAACACTCCATCATTAAATTCGACATTTGCATCGTAACCTATCCGGCAACCAGAAGATCCGGAAACAAAGTTTGCGGTTCGCATTTCCGTAGCCTCTATTATGAAAAAATTTGTACCATTTCCAAATCTGCCCCTAGATGAATAAATATCCCCTCTAAATTCCTTTGAAAATCCTTGTTGATTCAAATTAGCCCCTCCATTTCCTACACCTCCACCCGTACCCGAAGGACCAAAAGTAAAACTGCCTTGTTGAAAGGTGGGTTGTAATACTGGAAATGTAGTTATTTGGTTCATATTACTTGTTCATAATCAAAATTAATAAGAACGCTATCAATTTCTGGTGCGGTTGAACCGGAATTTGTGATCTCCATTTTAAATTCCAACTCCCTCGCTTTTACTATCGTCTTAAAAGATTTTTCTAAAATTGCTCCAGCGGTTGAATAATCAAGAGTTCCGAGTGGAACCCAGCTTCCGCGATCTTTTTTATAAAAAGCCTCAATCACTTCTCCGCTTGCTAGTGCCTTGCCTAAAGTTATTTTCCATTGATCGTATTTTTTCCTCCTAAAAGGTTGACCGTCATCATGGATCATTGATTCATATAGTGCCGATCCTTGAACTCCTGTGCCATTAATAACGTCGATTCCGTAAACACTTCCATCTTTCCAGCCGACATATAGATCAGTCGTATTGGCAGATAAAACCATTCCCACTTGCAAAGTAGTCCCAGTTGTCGTCTCTGTACTGATTGCATAGTCCATATTCAAAGTTTTGGGATAATTCTCATCTTTAGAGGCCCATGAATACACTCCTCTTTCTACAGTTTCAGATGTCCCATTTGAAAGTCCCAAAAGAACTCGTCCTTGATAGTTGGACATCGCTCCAGGATATACTTCGATTGTTTTATCTTTCTCAATTCTTGGTATGGTCTTTATATTCCTCAAGGTCGTGTCTAGTCCTGTAAGCTGATAAATATGTCCCTGTTTACCGGCTGAGATAATTACAGATCCATCATCCGAAACTTCAACAGAATTGATTCCGTCTTCTCCTTTAAGTGTCTTGGAATAGTTATAATCTTCGCTAACTCCGTCCCACAAATAGTATTTCGCATTTGAAGAATTGTCTGAAGAACAGCCTATAAACAACCAATCTCCGATATTTTTTAAAACTTTTGATTTATAGCCAAATTCTAAGGTGATGCCCCCTCCAACTGTCGTACTATCATAATCAATCCCTGAACCGTCAGTTGAGATTATTTCTCTTCCATTTCCGATGAAAACCTTATCCAGAAAACATTCCACAGGATGATAGTCTGCGGAATTCAAGGCCCTTCCTGTGGTTATTCCGTCAGTTGAAGGGTCTAACTTAAATTCAGTATTTCCTGAACATATGACGACTAAATTAGTTCCGGAAAAAAACCCCATTCCTTGAGCGGTGGTTTTGATTGTTATCACCGAATAAGTATTAGAGGCTTTTTTATATATTTTTCCTGTATTGCCTAAAAAATACAGATTACTGTTTACGGTGTTGGTAACTCCGAACATCGGAAGATCAACAATGACAGAACCGCTGTTTTTGGTTGAGGCGGGGCTGATTTTCAAGACATCGGGATCAGAGAATATATCACAGCCGCTTGCGAAGCGAAAACTGCCCGATAATCCTATCTTGCTTCCACTTGCGATTCCCCCCGAGAAATTGTTAATTAAGAGACTTGGCATTGTTTTTTATTTATGTTATACTTAACTTAGTTGGAACTAGCAACTTTTTTATTTATGCTCCGTGCGGTGCTAGTTCCACCAAACGGGGCTTTTTATATTATTATGATTAAAAATTGTTTAGTTTGTAGGAAAGAGATAAAAACTGTTCCTGCAAGAATAAAGCTTGGTAGGGGAAAATATTGTTCTCGCAAGTGCTTTAAAATAAGTATGATCGGAAATAAACGTGTTAATACGGGAAGAACGCGATTCAAAAAGGGTTATCATTCCAAGACACAATTTAAGAAAGGATTAATTCCGTGGAATAAAGATACAAAGGGAATAATGAAGTCTAACAAAACATCTTTTAAAAAAGGTCAAATTCCTTGGGATTATGGTAAAAAACTTCCTAGGGGTAACAAGGCTGCAAACTGGAAAGGTGGAATTGTAAATAATTCTGGTTACAAATATATTTATATGCCACAACATCCTTTCAGCAATAAATCTGGGTATATTAAATATTCTCGTTTTATAATAGAAAAACATATATGTAGATATTTAAATTCTAAGGAAGTTGTTCATCATATTGATAGAAATAAATCAAATGACAATTTAATTAATTTAATGTTGTTTTCTAATAATAGCGAACATATGAAATTTCACTACAAAATAAGAAAATTAAGCAATAAAGGATGTTTTACCTAGCTAAGATTTTGAGGATAGTCATTATAATTTACAACTTCAACATTTTCTTCAATTACTCCTGATGTGGTTAAATTTCCGCCTGTTTCTTTCAATTCTTGCAATCCTCTTTCAAATTTAGCATTGTAAATCGCATACAGATTTTGATTTTCTTTCTGCAGATAATATTGTGCTAATGCAAAATCAAGAGGCAATGTTTGAAATGTTTCCGGTAAAAGAGAAAATTCTCCGATTGTATAGCTTTCGCTTCCAGCGACGATAGCTGTTCCGCCATACTCTCTTGCTAAAGTAATTGCAGTATTTCCGCTTCTTCCTGTAATCTCGTACCATATCCCTTCCGCATCTATTTTAAAATATCTTCCAACGAATGCCGCTGTCCAAGTTGTCCCGCTTCCGGTTACGGCTGTTCCGCCATTGGCTAGAGTAGTGATGTTGCCGGTTACATAATCATCTTGAGATAAATCTTTAACTCTCCGCTTATATCTGATAGTTATTGTATAAGCAGAGGTGGAGCTAAATGGCCATATTTCTATAGTATTTCTTTTAACAAAATAATAGGTCGGATATTCTTGCTCGCTAGAAGTTGTTGATCCTCCCACTAAAGCATTCCAAGAGTTTTCATCGTAAGGATATTCAACGGCAATATAATCTATTGAATTAATTGTTACTTTTATGTTGTGTATTTTTTCGCAGTCATAAGGCAACGGATAACTTTCATTTCCGTCAACCGTGGTGTCGGTAATTGAAGTATAAAAATACTCCGCGTCTAATTTTTCGTAGCACTTCCTTGACCCTTCGTTTAAAAGAGCCTTGAAAAGAGTTGTGGAAGCAGTATCACTGTCCCCCGTCATCGATTGCAATCTTTCGTATGATTTTTGAAAAGAAATCATTGTATTAAATTATTGATTTAACTAAGAATGGAATCTCTTTTATAATCTTATTAAATTTATATTAGCGTGCCTTACTGTTATATCGGTGGTACTTGTTTGATTGATTACCGAACACCACACCCTATCACCTTCGGCCAAAGTTACTAATCCACTAGATGACATCGGGGTATAATCTGTAGTGGCAAATTTTCTCGAAACGGCAATATTATCTAAAGGAGTGGTATTTTTATTCATCTCGAATTTGAATGTAGTATTGGCGGTGGCGGCGTGAGAAGTGTTGTTCATTTCTATCTTATATACTCCGGCACTTCCCGTATCGCATTTAAGATAAGAACCCATCGCCCAGTCGGCTGATTGATTGGAAACATAGGCCTTCGTAAAATAGAAATTATCAGCGTCTATTTTAGTGATTGTAAAAGTTCCATTATAGTTGGTGGAAGAGTGAACAGTGATAATATCTCCAGTTAGCAATCCATGTGCAGTATCATTTAATTTGACTGTTCCCGCCACCGTTGCTGAATAATCAGTTATATTACCTGTTCCTTCTTTTCCTGCTGTAAAAGTAAATCCATTTACTGAACCAGTAATCAGATGTACTAAAGCGTGATACACATCTTGAGTTCCTATACTGATGGATGTAGCATTTTCGTATTTATACATCTCTCCATAAAATGTATCTAATATTTTCCGATTAGATAAATCAGACGTCAAAGCAATCGTTCCTGTAGCATCGGGAAAAGTGTAAGTTGCCGTTTCTGTAATTCCCGAAAAATCAAGATATCCAACAAATCCGCTTGTCTGCATAGTAAAACCACCAATACCGTTTGGAGATATCCTTCCCAAAAGTTCGTTTCCCGCCATATCAGAATGAAACTCTAATCCAGTGCCATCAACGATTTTAAGTGGTGCTGTTAATAATCCATAATTAGATAAATCAACTACGCTTGTCGCTCCGGTATAAGGAACATAAGTTGCCGGTATTGTTGTTCCAAGTGCGGTATCAATTTGAGCGTGGGTATTCGTGCCGATATTCTGCAATGCAGTATGGTCGAATAATCCAGATAATTCCGAACCCAAAGTAACTGAAGTTCTTATTTGTATTTTTCCGTTACCGACTCCCTTAACTAGAACCACACCCATTTCTTTTATATAATTAGGATAACTCGGTCTTGTAGCAGTAATACCTCCAGCGGTGGTCGGTGATACGTAGACTACATCTCCTTCGTTAAAAGCATTTGTATTAAAATTTTCAATAACTCCAGTAATAAAACATCTTCCAAAACCATTTATTGCAATATCTTCCGCCGCTATTCCCACGGTTTTTAATGTAGTTGTAGAGTCAGCTTTAGCCAGTCCGATATTTGGAGTTGCTCCAGTTGCTCCAGTAACATAAATCACTTGTCCTTTAGTGATAATAGAAGCGGTGGTATTTCGAGCGTTAAAGTAAGTATCACGGCATAATTCATACATAAAACCCAAATTATCAATCGCCTGAATGGTCGTCACTCCTTGTTCGTCCATTGTATGTAAAAGAGCAGTATCGACATCGGCGCTAGGAACTGAGACCATCTCTTTCAGCATTATTCCCTGTTCAAAGGTTGGAGTGCCTCCGGTAATGGTCTGAGGCGATGACTGGTTAATGCGAAAATATCCGGATAAATCAGGTGTGTCATTTTCTCTATATTCGCCTAAAATTTTATCAAATTTATTAGACATTAAGATACGATTATCGTGGTTAAGTGACCTGATACACTAATAGTTTTAACGGCGACCGTTGATCCATTTTTCTTATAAGTGATTATTATATTATTGACATCAGTGTCATCTATAATCTACGTATCGTATTGCGGGATATCAAAACCTTGAATTTTCTCGAGTATTGATAAAATATCAGCCAAAACTCCTCCTGTTTCTTTGGCGACGTTGGATATTTCCGGATTGTATAGTCCTTGCTGTATTTCCATTATAGTTTACTAGAAAACTCCTTGATTAAATCTATTTTCTTTTTAAGATCCGTTCTGTTTTCTTCCATTTTTCTTGCTTCTTCTTTTCTGATAGTTTCTTTTTCGTTGAACAATGTCTCTTCTTTTTTAAGATCGCTTTCTTTTTTAGACATTTCTTTCAATCTTTCAGCAATAGTCGCTTCTTTTTCTGCTATAATCCTAGTATTTTCTTCGATATTCTTATCCAGCCTTACCTTATCTTCTTGAAGCTTTGATATGGTATCGTTTAATAATTTAATTTTGGCTTCCAACGCCTCTATCTGCGTTGTTTTATCTTTTACCATAGCGTCAAGCGAAGATATTTGTACCTCAGTCTGGACTTTTAAGCTTTCTAAACGTCTAACCTCCAATCCCCAATTAGTCGCTTGATTCTTATAATTCTCTATCGCTTTCTGAATCTCGTATGGTATTGGTATATTTTTATCTTCCATAAATTTTAGTTAGTTTCAGTTACAACGTATCTCGGCGAAACTCCAGAAATAGAAATTTCTCCCGTGAATATTACACCTGTCGTGTCCCCAACTGATCCACCCGTTCCGTCGTCATTGACCGAACCGGCTTTTAAAGCGTGATGAAATACGGTAGTGGAAGCATCAGCCCCTCTCCTGACGTATAACGTATTAGTCCCTAGATTTTGAATAAACCAGCTTGAACGCCTTGAGTTGGAAGCGATAGCGGTTGCAGCACTTGCTATTGAGGGGGTGTTTACTTCGCTTTTTCTTACTAATCCAAATTTATCCATATTTTTAAATTATTTTTTAGATTTTTTAACTTCATCTTTCGATTCTTCCGGAGTCTTTTCGGTCTTAGCACCCAGCAATGAAATAGCCTGTTCAAGTTTAGCGGTTAATATATCGATCTGTTTCTTCTGAGTATCAACTTGAGACTCCAAATTATTCATTCGGGCCTTTTCTTTTCCTTTTTCTGCCGCTTTAGCCAAGATTGCGTCTAGTCTTATACCAAGACTTTCAGCTGATTTTTCAACTGAGATGTTGTCCAGATATGATTTCATTAATACTTTTCTCTCGTCGGGATCAGAGGTTTTAGCATGCAAATCGGCCATTTTCTTAGCACCATGGAAAGCTACATAATCAACAAAATCCATGCTTTTTCCCGCGGGTACTGTGTACTCGGCTCCTCCATGTTTGAATTTAAAATCCTCCACGGAAGGATTAAAGAGCTTTTTTAACGTGATTGGTTCTGACATTTTTTTAATTTAAAGTTTAATGAGGGGGAGAATGACTCCCCCCTTTCTCAACTACGCTATACAAAGGTCAACCATTGCCATTTCGTTCGTTCCTGCTGCGGCTCGAACAAATCCGATGATCTCATCAGTAGCGGCAGATGTGCCAACCATTGCTTGGCCTGTAACTGAAGCGCCACCCGGAGTGATTGGGTAGCCTTCGGTAACAGCCGAAGAACAAATAACATTTCCCTGTCCTTCTTTCTGAACCCATCCAAAGTAATTCTCGGTAATTGTCCCGATACCTACTCCTGCGGTATTCTGTGAAGGAGTTGTAACTGCTGTCAATCTGACAACCCCCTTCGGAGGGATTATCTCGCCATCATCCGTTCCGCCTGCCGCCAACGCTGTGCCGATGGATTTCTCCAAAGTTAGAGTTGTAGCGGTGTTAGCGACGATCTTGATCGCTTCCGTGCTTCCAGTCCCGCCTGTGGCTACTTGGAAGTAATAACCCACATAAGCATCCGTAGTCATCGCTCCGTCTGCGTCGGTGATAATAGTCGTTGTCGCTCCGTCCGGACCTGTTCCGGTAGCGGAAGTTAGATTAGTAATCGCTGTCACTGCGGCAGGTCTTACTAATTTGCCTTGAGCCAAAGCAGCTCCAGTCATTTTTACATACCTAAATACTCTTCCGTCAACAAGTTTTCGGATAGATCCGATAACTTCTTTAGCGATTGAGTCGTTGGCAGTAAGTTTAGTTGCCCAAACTCTGTTGTCTGCGTCTTCTTCTTGATAAGCCATTGTTTTGATCTTCCGACTTATTAATTCATCAGAAGATTAATTAGAATTAAGCGGCGGTTTTGAAGAGATCCGCCAACTCGATTAACTAAGCTGCGATCATCTTGTTCACTACATGCCAATTAGTTCCGTCTGAAACTATTGTGATTACGTCGTACTGTGCGTCTACTTCTACATTCGTAGCGGCTCCGTCGATCGTCTCTCCACCCGGAGTATCAATTGTAACTGCAGCTGCGTTTACAGAAGTCTTTTTGATCGTGTACCATAGTCCCGCCGTTCCTGCTACTGCCGGAAGCGTCAGAGTTCTAGCCACCGTGTTTCCAATCGTGTAAATTCCCGACATTGCGATCGTTAAGGTAGCATTTCCGTCAGCTCCTGCGGTTACCTGTCCATAAGAAGGAGAGGTCAACTGTATCTGTCCTGCCGTAGAACCCGGAACGATAGTAATATCCCCATTAACCCCGTCAGCGATAGTTATAGAACCTGAGTTTGTACCCTGATTGGTATCGATCACCAAGTCATAAGCCCCGCTGGTAGTTATATAGGCATTAGCCGCTCCCGAACCCATAACCAATTCAGCTAAAGCTCCTCCCGCTCTCGGGTTAAGAGTAGCCATCTGAGTAAGAGTTCCATCATTAGCAGCTGCTGAGAATACGAATCTACCATCCTCCTGTCCTGCCGTAGCATTCATTATTTCGCCTTCCAATCTTGCGTATTCCGTTACCGCGTCTCCTGCGTCCAGTCCTTCCATGATAAGAGTAAATACAGCGTCATTAGCAGCTGCCGAACCGGTAGAAGTGTGCTGAGTATGAACCACGACTCCGGTTACTCCGGTGTTGGAATTCAACAGGCTCAACATACCCTTATTGGCGGCAGAAGCTCCCGAACTGTTTATCTCTACTGTGGAATTAGTGGAGTCTTTACCATGGATGTAAATCGTAGTCGGGTTGTTTGTCATCGTTGCTCCCGAATAATCGAAATCAACCAAGTAAGAAGTTGCAGCGGCCGGAGTTCCCGTGTTGGTTACCCTGAAAATCGAACCACCTGCGGCAGTTGCTCCGCTGTTTGTAACTTCCAAACTCGCTTTGTTGTTAGCCTTGACTCCAGAACCTGTGATTAGAACATCCGACACCGTAGTTGCGGCGCTGATAACGCTTATTGCGTTTGCTCCGACAGCGGCATGTGTTACTTTAACACCCACACCAGTTCCCAAAGAATCCATAACCACTTCAATACCATTGGTCGTATCTGTAACTGTTCCGGCGGTATTAGTAACCGCATTTTCCACATACAGAACCGAACCAGTTGCAGAAAATGTTCCACCACCCGAAATATTGCCTATATCAGTCCTTACTATCGATACGAGATCAAAATCATCAGCAACCGTTCCTGTGGTTGTGGTTCTTGATGAAGCCACCGAAACTCCTGCGCCTATCTTATTGACCGTTCCCGTTATTGCGGTAGATGTCAAGTCGAATGTCGCCAGAGTTCCTGACGTGATAGCGCTATTAGCTCCCGTGTCCTGCACATAGAGCATTGAACCTGAAGTTAATGAAGCTCCAGCAGTCAAATGAATTATCTTGCCTTCAGTTATAGCAGCAGCTGCCGCATATACCTGAGTACCGGTCGTTAGACCAGCGGCCGTAAGAGTCATCCATGACTTTGTAGTAGAACCTGTAAAAGCTCCTGCGCCTACAAAGACAAACGGTGATTCAGAAGTCGCTGTACTATTGGTAACCGACAAGGTAGCCGCATTATCAGCATCAGTGATAGTCAAAGAGCCATCGCTCATTGCCATATCTCCTGCCGTATAAGTAAAGCTTCCTGAAGTCATCACTAAGTTTCCGGAAGAAAGAGTCAAGTTTCCCGAAGTGATAACCGCGTGTCCTGCGGTAATAGTAAGCATATCAGTTGCCGCGTTTCCTGCGATAACCGTTGCTCCATACCTCTTAACGGTGAACTGAGGGTTAGTTCCGTCGCTGAGATGAATATAACCTCCGTCTCCGCTAAAATTAGCTCCATTGGTTGTTGAGATCTTAATTCCAGCTCCGGAAGTCAAAGCGTTAGCCACTACGTTGATAACATTTCCGCTTGTAGCTGCCGATGAAGGAATTGTCAGATTTCCGGTTGCGGTATCGTCGTCATCGAGCGATAATAGACCCTGCGTTACGGTTACATCTCCCGCAGTTACCGTTAAACAAGTTGCATCAGCTGAACCCGTAATGGTGATCGAAGCTGTTGCTGTTAAAGCTGGAGTGATAGTTACCGCTCCGCTTGATACGTTTCCTATAGCGATAGTTCCCGCTCCGGTAGCGTTAATAGCGAGATTAGTGGCTGCGGTTAGAACATCGCATCCCGTAACCTGAGTAAACACCGCCGCTCCTGCCGCTGATACGCTCCAAGTAGCCGAAGTACCCGTTATATCCGCTCCTGTGCTGGTATTGGTCAACTGCAAAGTCGAACCCGTACCAGAGTTAGAGATAGTTATCACGTCATTAGTTGCGTGAACTCCTGCAAAGGTCAGAGAAGCTCCATCGATAGTAACGCTCTTATCCGAAGAATATAGAGAGTCCCATGAAGAACCTGATCCGCCTGTCGTTGAGGTCGGGATGGTGAACCATGCTCCTTCCGCGTAGCCCCTAAATCCCGTGCCTGTTATATACACAAGCCGTCCGTTAGCCAGATTGGCATCGGTAGGAACTGCGGCTCTGGTTTCGATCTGTATCTGATCGATGTCCAGAATTCCGTTGTTTTGCCTGACCGCTTGTACATATTTCTTGATATTTTTTAAGCTCATAAGTTTATGTTAATCGGAATCTCCGCGATTGCGGTCCATCCCTTTCGGGAATATTTCGTCATCCGATTTTGGTTAATTAAGCAGTTACCCCCTCATCTTTTGCATTGTGTCTCGGGCTAGTGCAGATCAACTGTCCGTAAAGCAGGAATTGTCCAGTAACTCCGTCCTGATTGATCGGTTCTTTGAATCCTGTCCATGCAATGCCGTGATTCCTTGGAGCTTCATTGTCAACTCCTTCAAGAATGCTTCCGCCAAGATTAACCATTCCATACTTATAATGGGAAAGACCTGACCAGAAAATAAAGTTTCTATTTAGATAATAAATATCACCAGAAGAACATTTATCATCAGCTACGATAGGGATTCCTCTGTAATAGATAGCCGTATAGCCTGCAAGACCTGTTAGAGTCTGGCCTGCGCCTACATCTCCGAGTCTGTTAACTTTTCCCCTAAAAGAACCTGCCGCGCCGTATTGAGCGGTAAGCGAAGGGAACAAGAGGTCTTCAATCGCTCTCCAGATCGTTCTGGTTGTGATTATAAGATCTGGAACATAACTTCCGACTGTGGCCGCATCGATCGATGCTCCGATAGTGTCTAAAGCAATAGAACCTACTGAGCTGGTTACATCCGCATTCAAAGCGGCATAAGTTGCTCTTGAAAGTCCTGCATAGTTAGCAGCAATTGTCTGGTCGTCTACGATATTATCAAGTCCATCGCAAGCATTACCAGTTCCACTTCCATAAAAAGCATCTCCTAAGTTATCCAATAGATCCTGTTTAGCGGATTCCATTTTATAAGCTTCTTGGTCGATTACCGAGAGAGATTTATTAACTGAAAGTTCAAGTCCGGGCATAGTAACAGATCCATACAGTGAACTCGGTGTCCATTCCATCTGGACCTCTCCGGTCTGTTCGGTTGTGTTAAAATTACCCATTCCTGTATACCAGCCCATAGCACTGGATTTCTGATACTTCAAAGTGTGTAAATATTTCTTCCCGAATCTCCACGGCTTGGCGTTGGACATTATGAGAGAAGTTATCAATGATCCGTCGAGAATACCGTCCGTTACTTTAGCGGCGACCTTCTCCATGGTCATCTGTTGTGTCTGTGTTCCGATTGTTCGCATAATTTTAAATTAGATTAATTATTCTCCTGCTTCAGCCAGAATATCATCGATCGATTTGGATCGAATCTCTTTATAACTGAAACTTTTTGCGGCTGGAGAACCTTTGTGCGAGGGCGGAATATAGCCTTCCTTTTTAAGCGTTTCCGCTTTAGAAGTCTTATCGAGAGATTTTTTAACCTCTAAGAGATGAGCCACTACATCATCATTACCGGTCTCAAGGATCTTGGTTAATACCGCTTTCCTGATATCGGGAGTGATTTCTTGTCCGATATCTTTTAATTGTTCGAATTTATTGTCGATGGCTTCTTCTCTTGCCCTGTCTTGAGCCTGAGTTTCCGCTTGTCTTCTCTCGAATTGAGTAATAGCCTTTTTTACGGCTCGTTCCTCTACTTCTTGATAGGTAGTGGGCTCAGGTTCAGGTTCTTGCACCGCTTTCAACGATTCAATTTCCTGCTTCATCATGTCCAATTCGGTCTTGAACGAGTTCTTCTCGTCTATGACCTCCTTAAAACGATTATAAGGAACTGAATCTGCCACTGGAGCTTTAACGTCTTCACCGACATCAGCGTTAGTTTGTTCTGTTACGGACGGGGTAACTTCCTGTGTCTCCTCAGGATTGTTTGTGTCGTCAATCATAGTTTTATCGCATTTGTCTAGTTGCGTTCTAGGTTATAATTAAGACTTCTTTAACATCTTCTTGGCTGTTTTTTTGATAGATTCCTTGTCCGGCTTTCCATACTTTTTCATCCATCTTTTGGCTATTTCGGGATGTTGCGCATACATGTATCTCATTTGCTTTAAGTTTTTGAATGGCATGTTATTGAATTATCGGATTAGGTGGTTGCATTGCTGGCTGTCCCATGGGTTGCGGAGGCATCGCCGGTTGTCCCGTAGGTTGAGGCGGTGTCGCTTGTGTCGGTTGTCCTTGCTTTAATATGCTCAATTCTCCACGTACATGCTCCATGTAATTCATCATCTTCTCTTCTCCTAATCCCCTGAATGTGTCGCTTTTCATTCTCTTGGCGTGAACCTGTACATGATCAGGAGTGGCCATTTGATAGGGAGGAACAACTTCGCCTTCATCCATTTGCTGATTTTCTTGTTCAGCTTTCAATATGGGGTCTCTATCTGCTCCAGGAGTGTTCGCATCAACTAAGTATTCAGCCATATAAAGCTTCGGATCTATGAAATAAAGTATGTTTTTCCTTGCCTTCTCTTTTGGCTTTTCAACTCCCATTTCTTCGTAATAACTTAGAGGATCTGATAGTTTGTTCATCATTTGGTTATTTACCTCTTCTCTCTTGGCCGCCATGTCCACCGTCATTTCACTCTTTATTCTGATCTCTTGACCGTCTTCAATGTCATCTCCACTAAACTTTAGGTATTCAATAGCGCCTTCTTTACCCAACATCTTGGCGTAATGTTCCTCCGTGTAATAAACCTTAGCCATCTGCATCATCCATCCATACACTAATTCCAGTTTCTTATTGATCCTCTTAACCGTTAGGTCGATTCTTCCATAATCCCCCTGTCTTAGAATGTTTCTTCCGGAGGCGGTCTCCTGAGGTCCTCTCTCTCCCCTGGTTGTCCCGTGCGTTCCCATTACGTTGTCTAAAGCTCTCTGAGACTCCATTAAATCGTTGAATAGCACGGGACTTATGGGTTGAGGAGCGACATGAGTTATGGCATCCGAAGCCTTCCCGGACTTGATCCACAAAGGAGCGTTGGGATTGACCAGCATCTTCTTGGCCTCCTCCTTGCCTATAAACGAACCTGACACAACTTCCCTTCCCAGAGCTTTAGTCGCGGCCTTATCTATCAATCTCTTTCTCCTGTTAATAATGTCTTGTATCACTTTGCCTTGCTCGAAGTCTGTGGTGTCTGCATAGATGCTGTTTCCCAGACTCTTAAGCGATAGTATAACGTAAGGTTTTAGAGGTTTGTCAAAGTAATTTAACAGAATGTTTTTAAGTTTTTCGTTCTTTACCTTTTTGGACCATTTCTTTTTGAGCTTCTGCAAACTTTCTTCTCTATTCTCATCCCAGTTCCAGTTAGGGTTTTTCTTCTTATCCAAAACAATCGAACCGACTTTTAAAACCACAAATTCATTGGTCCAGTATTCTATGTACCTGATATTAGTTCCTAATTCCTTGCCGAATTGAGTCTTTAACTTAGCTTCTGCTTTGGGATACATGTCTATAAGATCGCCCAAAGTATCCTCTCTAAATTCGACTATAAACTTGGCGTTCTCTTCGTCGGTGGCGTCTTTGTCTATGAGAACCCTCTGTGCTTTTAATACCTTTATTTCAAAATCATCCTTGAACATATCAAAACGGAACTTTAATACTCCGATTTTAGCTATCATCGAAGACCTGACCCATTCCTCGAATTTAATCAACATGTCCTCATCGGACCATTTCCATGAAAGCCACGTCTGTGTTTTATCTGCGAGTTCCTTGCTCTCGTCCTTGTCTGTGCCGGGAAGTACGATAGGTTCTCTGCGCTGTGAGCATATAATGGCCATAATAGTTTCAGTCGCCATGTATAACAGGTTCTCGGCAGTAGGAAGTTCCCAGTCGAACCTCTTCCTGTCTAATTGCTCTCCGAGATAATAGGCTTCATTCTCGTCCTGGATGGCTTTAACGTCGTCATACAGAGGCTTAGAATTGCGAATATCGTTGTCTATTTCCCTGATAATGTCCTCATCTTTCATAGATATCTCAAGGAGCTGTTTAGGCTCGTCAGCACCCTCTATCTCGCTGGACTTGTGTAAAAGGTTTTTGATTGTCTTAAAAATTGACATAGATTAGACTAATTTTAATTGATTTTTTAACTGCGGAGCGATTTTTAACCTGTTGGTTACGCTCCTTCGGGGATTAAATCACCGCTCCGCAAATAAAAAAAGAACACAACCTTGAGCCTCTCGGCTTTGGATCGTGTTCGTCTCGCGGTAAGATAGAACTATTTTATATCCCGCTAGTAGGTCTTTGTCGTTTTAACCATTCTCATTGTGCCCTCTCTGTCTATGAATAACGTGATCTCAATGCTTTTGGGGTTAGAGTCAAATATCTTTTCCCAAATACCCTGATACTTCCTGAAAATGATGAATAGCTTTGCGTCTTTATCTGTAAGCTCGACAAATGACGTATTGTTCTCAATTCCTGATGTATTTCCCATTTTCTTATGTTAAAATCTTCCGTTCTGCTGTGTGCGCTTCTCGTTCAATCTCTTGGCCAGTCGTCCATCGATTTTGGCCATTCTCTCGACGTCGTGCTTTGAAACGTTAAGTGCTTTAGCTCCCTGAACTTTGACATATTCCGGATTGACTTCCCCTGCGATCCTTGGCTGGACAATGTCGTTCCTGTGCTTGTACTGCTGGCGTTTGATGTCCTCAATAGTCCTGTGTGAGTTTTCCCTGAATTGTTTAATCATATTTTTGTTCTTAGGTCTTCTTCCATCTTATCCAGTTCTTTCTCGCTTATCTCTAAAACCTCCCCACCGCCCTTTTCAACCTTGAGAGGGATCTCTGCCTCATCTTCATAGCGCGTTACTTCTAATATCAGGACTCCGAATAATTTGTAAGAGGTTTTTTTCATGATTATTCCTTAATCTCAATACCGAACTTAGGCGCTAGACCTATAAGATACATATCACCCGTTCCGAGTTCTTTCTTTGCGGACTTGTTATTGATGATCTCTGTGATCAAACCATGTTCGTTATTGGATAATTCAATCTCGACTTCTTTGTCCTTCTTTACATCCCACACAAAAGTATTCCCGTCTGTTCTCATATTGACCTTTAGAGCTTCAGGTCCCTTGATAGCCTTGAAAAATCCGTCTTCTGCTTTCTTATCAAACTCATACTCGACGAAAATCTTCTCCAAGACTCTTTGAGCGGCCATGACCCCTGAAAGATCCAATCCGCCTTTAGAATAGGCTAGGTTCAAGAGATTCTTGATGCCGAACCTCTCTTGTAGTGTCAGATTCACTTTTTTCATTGTTTTATGTTTAATTTGTTAAAAACTATGCGTATCTCCAATCTTTTTCTGGCTCTTCTTCTCTTGCCATGTCTTCCTCTGAAACGAAACCATCTTTGATAATGACTCCGGGCTTATAGTGATGATCGTTCTTGGTTAGGACTGCACCGTCATTTTCATTGTTCATGGATTCTGCTACTAGTGAAGCATATCTATATTCGTCCGCTCCATGACTGGTCCAATCATGCTGGGGGTTATCTTTGAATATTTTTTTATCATCGTCATATTCCTTGGTGTATTGGGGTATAAGTTTCAACCATTCCTTGCATTTTATTTTATCTACCCATAACTTTTTAAAAAACCTTCTTCCTGCATCTATGCCGTCTTGAATTGAAACGCTTGGCACCACCTCAAAATCGATCCCCAATGTCCGCGCTGTGTCTAGTCTGGTCTTTCCCGTGGTCAATTCTTTGGCCTTAATGTCGTGCGGAGCGAAATGCTTGCCGTATATATAACCCTTATCTTGCAATAGTTTGATATAGTGAGGTAATCCGACGTTGTTGTTATCGTAATAATCTATCTTGTGCCATTCTGCGCCTACAACCTGATAAAATCCTATGCTCATGGCATCTGATACTCCCAGATCCCATACAGTGTGTACGGGAACGGCCGGATCATAGGCCACATTCATAAATCTTCCTTCCTTCTCTGCTTCGTTGTATTCCTTCCAATAGTATGCCCCCAAAACTCCGCCTGAAAATGAACAATAATATTCCTGTTGGATCATATCTTCAGTCATTCCACTATCCCTCTCCTCCTGTATATCCTCTTCTGTCAGAACATTTGTATCGTTGATCGTTAATTTCTGCACAAACCATTTCGGATTCTTAATAGCCATTTCATATAGATCGTAACCGTGATTTTTCCCTCTTGGAGTGAAGTTGAATATAGCCCATCCTTTGTTTTCTTTCAATATAGGCCTGATATAGTCCCATGCTTTAGGGTTTTGCAAACTGTATTCGCTGAATACGCATCCTCTCGGATTCGTACCTACTACGTTGTCAATGTTGTCCGTTCCTATAACTTGAAAGATTGAACCGTTTTTATATTTAATCTTCATTTCAGTCTCATTCGGTTTGCCGTCAATCAACTCTTTCGGGAAATGGTCTAAGTATTTAATCCCGTCTCTTCCGATGTTATCCCATAAAGCCTTTTTTCCTTGCGAATATGTCGGATAGAAATAATAATATATTCCTTTATTTGCCTGCATTTCTCTTGCTACAAGATTCAGATCAACCTTATCTTTACCACTCCTTCTATGCCAGCACTGGAGTATTCTCTTATGTCCTGTGTCAAACGCTTTCAACATTTTTAACTGATACGTCCTCGGCTGGAATTTGTGGGGAAGTGTTATTTCCATATTGTACGATTTGAACCGTTATCGGATTATTCGGATCAGTCTCAAGAGTTGTCGGAAGACTCTTGGCATAAAGCTTCATCATTTGTTCCGCGGCCCACATCTTATCCTTCTTATCTCCCGTCTCGTAACAAGCCGTGATAAATTTAAAAGTAGGGCCTGCTAGTTCGGTCATATATTTAACAACTTTTATTTCTTCTTTTAAACTTTTTCTTCCGGCCATAGTTTGGATATTAATAATCTACACTTGGCTTAAACTGAATATATTTCGGACATTTGATTTAAATTACCTTTTTTAGTTTTCCATTTTCCATTATAAAATTTTCTTTTATATATTCGTCGATGTGGACTGCAAGTCTCTCAAATAATATTTCCGCGGATTTATCAATGGTTAATTCTCCCCAAAACTGCCACTTACCGTCCTTCAAATCGAAATGTGACTTTTTGCCGTCTTTCTCAAACTCTATGAAATACGGGATAGTTGTGTCTGCTTTTATGTCGCAATCATTGTTTATTCTTTTTGTATCGGGCATAGTTTTGATTTTAAATATAAAAAAAGCGCTTTCAAAACAGCGTTTCAATAAAGAAACATTGTCTTAAAAGCGCCTATCTACGACGTGGAGACCTTCCGCGCATAGCGTACCGGCCGCGTTGTTCAAAGTTCTATAAACATACTAGCACCGATTTAATATTTTGTCAAACTACGTATGTTACTTCACGAGCCTGCCTGTGGATAACTACTTATATTGGCTTATCTAAGGCTCTTGACACGCCCAGTGTGTGTGCTATACTGTAGGTATAAGGATAAGGGAATGAACATTAACAATCTATAATCAATTAAAAATAAAATCATGAGCAATTATTATGACAATGGAAATGGCGCGGACGTTCGATCTGAATGTCCCGAATGCGGAGAACTCAACAAGTCAGGCTCTGAAGAATGTGAGAATTGTGGTGCAGACTTAACCACATAAATTTATTAAAAATTATTAACGCCGTAAAATACGGCAAAAGGAAAAAATATGAAAACAATAAACAGTGTCTTGACTCATTGGGGTAATATAATCGAAGTAAGTGATGATAAGATAGAAGGATTCAATCTGGGAACTATACAGAACCCGGAAAAAAATTATCAAAGAGAAGAAGTAAAATATTCGTCGAAAAAGGAAACGAGATCTAATTTTGACAAAGCTAGAAAAATAAATCCGGACCATATCTCATTCGATGAATACGTCGCGAGAGAAGTTCTTCAGAATGAAGAACAGCAGAAAAGAATGCAGAAAGCCGGAGGAACGGTGTTGCACGGAGGCAGAGAATTCAACGCCAACAACGAGGGAATATATGAGATGAATTTGATAAAATATTAATTAAAAAATATGTACAAACTAACAATCAACGACTGGGGCAAGGTTACTGTTCAAGAATTCGAGAAGATTAAGGATCTCATCGAAGCGGTGATACATTCCGGCCCTGGAGCCATAATCGACATCAACGAAGGAATGATCCATTGGGATAGAGCGGAAGATGAGACAACGAACGAATTTTGGGATTTTGTTGGAAAAGAACAATCCAAGGACTACTTCCGCAAGCAAGGAGCGAAGGGGGCAAGAATCACGAACGCGAAGAGGTTTCGCGGAAAGAGCAAAAAAGAAATTTCAGAAATGATGAAAAAAGTGCGAAACGGAAAGACGGGTTAATCCCCGTTTTTTTTTGTGAAAATATTAAATATTCTTATTCTCTTACCGCGCTTGAATTTAGCTTTGATCTCGGTCGGACAGAACACGAATTCAATTATATCTCCAGTCTTGGGAATCGGGATCTCAAGCGTCCTGAAGGAGTTCAACAATTCAGTTTCGGTCATGGTCAAATCTTCAATCATTTTTGTTTTAGTTAATAATTAACCCTAAATCACAACCTTTTTGCTTAAGGTTATGTCCTCGTCCTCAAGATCAAGCTTGTCAATTATGTCATCAAGAGTAAGGTCACAGTACTCATCCTCCCAATCAGCAATAAAATACAGCCTATTAGAGAACTCAACTACTCCGAACAATATAGGGTCTTTGCTTCTTCTTTCGACTGTCTCTTTTTCGGTTTCTTTCACTGTTTCCGGAGAGTCATAGTGCATAACAGCGTATCCATCGAATAGTCTAACTTTGTCGCATTTTTCTTTTTCGTCCAATACTTTTTTCGGTATGAGCCTTGCGTAATTTTTAAGCGGAGTAAGAGCAATAGGTCTTTCGGTCGAGTTTTTGAACTTATTATATGTTTCTCTGTCTAAAAATATCTTTTTGCCCATGGCCCACATTTCCGCCTCTCTACAGAGAACCAAAAGCTTTTTAAACAATTCTTCTGAAAAAGCTATCTGTCCTAATTTCTCGGCTTCTTTGACTGCTTCTTCAAGCTTTGCGATCCTTTTTTTATATGAATAATCTTTTAAGATCCCCATTTTCTTTTTCATTAATCCAAAAAATATTTTTACAGGCATTTTGCCATTCTTTCTAAAATTAATTGTAGTTCCTTGAGGGGTAATTCCCCAGCCATCACCGGAAATTACAAAAGTAGAGGCCGTTGTTCCAATTGAAGTAAGAAAATTGGATGGAATAAAGTCTCCTGCTCTTTTGTTTAGAAATTCTTCGTTCATTTGTTTTGCTTAAAAATTAATCAAAGTTTTAACGCTAGATATAAGTTAGCAACGGCTTCAATAATTGTTTCACCTCTTGCCTTATTGGGTTCCATTGCACTTCCGCACCTCCATTCTACAGATTTATCTTTTGTGTCTGTTGTTTGATATAATATTTGACATCCAAATCCGCAAGCATCAATTAGTTCTTCGCCGGAGGAAGGACTCGAACCCTCACACAATTCCTAACTAGTATCATGGAATCGCTCTATCCAGTTGAGCTACTCCGGCATGAAGGGGGCGTACCCCCGAAGATTATTTAATCTCTCTGATTAATTCTGGTTGCGTGCTTAGTTTCAATGGTTGGCTGGAGACCATATAGTCGCCTTTCCATTCTACATACGCTCCTGAATCCGCGGTGAAAAAGAATATTCCATCCGTGTTCTCTCCATATGCTCCATCAATATCGGAAGCTTGAACAACGTAGCAAGGAACATATACACCGCTATGATTATATTTTTCTTTGCAAGGATTTCCGTTCCCATCAACCATTTTATCTAATGGTGATAAAAAAGAATTTAACGAACTTACCTTACCTTTAACTGGATAAAAAGCCATAACTTTTCCGTAATTCACGAGATAGATATAAGTCGTAAGATTTTCGTTATCAAACAGCTTAGCTCTCTCTGCTATATTCTTTCTTTCAGATGAGGTTTTAATTTCTGGAATTGGAACGGATTGCTGAACTCTCTTTTGAGTGTCTTCAACTTTCTGGGAATCGCTTTGATATGAGGCTTGTGGAGCTTTAGGAGCCTTTGGAACGTTCAACCAATCGAACCAACCTGCCTTTGCTGATCCTGCGAACATACTCACTGCGATTAATACTGCAATTAATACTTTTTTCATTTTTTTATTTTACTTAATTAAATTAGATTGAAATTCTAACGCTTGAGGAATAAGGCCGTCCTTAAAAATATTTCTATTAGCCATTTGGGATCTTGCATTATATTCGGCGATCATATCTTTGGTATTTCCTTCAAGACCTTGGGCTATCGACCTTAGCCTTGAGTCTTCATTTTTGTCTTCAAAAGTCCATTCTTTTCTTGGTCCGGCGCTTATTTCAAAATCAGCAACTGCTTTTTGCGCTATGGATATTTTCTGATAATTAGCGTCTATAGCTTCCTTTTTGTCCTTAAACCACTCGTAATTATAGATAGCGTTATCTCCGGTCAGGGTTTTATCGATGATTTGATAATTAGTATCAACAATTTTATTGGCACCATACCACGGAATACCTGCTATTTTTAGGCCAAACCCCACAACAGAGATAACAACTAATCCGACTATCGCCAAAATTATAATTCCTAGTTCTTTAAACATACTTTTAAATTTAATTATTTATTCCCCTCCGCTTCGGCTTCCTTGATGTCTTCAAGAGCTATAGTGTCCATATCGCCGTGATACTCTTCCGCTAATAATTCAAGCATCCTTTCTCTGTATTTTGTGTTATAGCTCAAATCTTCGTTCAGATACCCCGCCCTATAAAGGCTGTGGTACTTAGGTAACATTCTTTTAAGTCTGTTCTCAAGGTCTTTGGTGAGTTTTAAAACTCCGTTTTTGATAGTTTCCATAATTGTTTGTTTAGGTTTAATATTTAAAGTTGTTGAAGTGGAATTCGCTTTAGCTATTTCTATTAATTTGTCGATCAGGTATTCTTCGGCAGAGAGGAAGGTGTGGTCGGGATTTCTTTTTCTATAATATTCAATATCTCCGAAGTATATTAATTTATCATCATCCATAGGCCTTAAACTAGTTTCATCTTTATATTTATTATAATTTAGTGCAGATATAGCTTTATATCCCCTTTTTCTCAATTTCTCTAATACTCTCTCAAACAATTCTCTAGTAGGACAATGAATAATGAGTTTTTGGGTTTCAATTAGTTCGAGGTCGGATTTGGGGTAAGAGTTCTCATAATCTCCTGACTTTATATTCCACCAATTTACAATAGATAAACCGGAAATTACACCTTCATTGTTTGTCCACTCCTTCCTCTGATATTCAAATTCAGTTCCATTTTTAAGTCTTACTTTGTCGCCTATTTCCATAGTTTTTATTTATTTATAAAGTTTTTCTCTCTCGTATGTGTTATAAAACTCTGACTTTAGTTTTCTTAAAATTCCCTCCGAACAATCCGCATAATAATCTTTCCACAAATCTTTTATTTTACCATAATCGTCCTCAGGGTCTTTTTCTAGCAAATCTTCCTCTCGGTCGGAATACCACATTGTATCTTTGTACGTCTGTCGTCCCTCAATCCTTCTGATAACCCACCCCAGCCTTTCTAATCTCCCCTGCCTTATTTCGTCTTTCCCTTTGTCCATATGCCATTCTTTCCCGTCGACTTCTATTCCTATTTTTTTTACTGGATCGGCGAAATCTATAAAATATCCACTTACAGGAAATTGAGGAACAAATGGTAGACCGATAACTCTTATATCTTGCCAAACGTTTTGCTCTATCGGGGTAAACCAGTCAAATATCGGCATTAAAACGTAAGGATCGTAGCGCGGATAATTTTTCATAATATAAGAAATTCTAGTTTTATATATTTCTTTTATGATCTCGAACTTGTCCATATTTTTAATTAGAATAATAACAAAATTCATCTTTTACGAGAGCGAACTTTGCCTCACACCTTGTCGCATTTTTTCCCATCCAGTGTCCTTTTTCACACTTCCAGGCTCCCCTTCTCTCGTATTCGATCGCCTTGATATCTTCCGGCATGAATATTCCCGACAGATCGTTTACATTGATCGTCCTTTCGCCTAGTTGAAGAAACTTGGGGCAATTCGGGGAGGTTATTATTGCATTCATTTTTTTTATATTTTCTTCGTCAATCCAGATTTTAAGCCCATTCCGCAAAATAATAGGCTTTTGTTTTTTGGCGATCTCTTGCATCATTTTAAAATATTTTAGCGATTAAGGGGGTTTTTATTTCTTCTTTTTTGACAAATAAAATCAATTTTCCGAGATTTGTTTCCAGTTGATAGGGAGTGGTTATTGTCGGGGCATAAGGCTTCCCGACTATTTCGGGCAAGGCTTTAATCATCGCCTCCACTTTCTGATAAGAATATTTTTTTATCATTCTTTCTAGCGCAGATCGTTGCGTTTTATTACTGAATAATCGGTCATGAGAAGGATTAATGGGTTTGAATAATTCTATTAAAAGTGGTATTTGTTTATTTATTTCGCTTTCGGGGTTATTATCCGCAACGGCCACGTTGCTATTATCTTCCCTTATCTTATCTTTACTTCTCTTATCTTGTACAGGGGATTTTTGGGGATTATTATTTTCCCCAGAATTTTCTTGGGGATTTTTGGGGATTATTTTTTTAAATTTACATTTAGCCCTTTTTTCAGCGGAAATTGACTGATGATTTGTGAAGCCCGTGAACTCAATGCAGTCCTCATACACTTCAATAAGCCCTAGCTCATGTGCGTGTTGTATGAAGCCGTTGATTTCTTTGGCTTTTATGTCGTCGGTCATCGGACAAACGGTCGCTTTTATAACTTTGGCATCGTTTTGGAGCAGTCCATAATCGTCAAGGTGGGGTATCGACCACGTAAAAATAAGTTTTTCTTTCAACGTTAGGCTGTTCACTTGAGATGATAAGCTGATAGATTTATTTAGCATCCTTTTTTGGGCCATTGTTTTGTTTTCTCCTGTTAAAAAATTACACTTGGCTCGATAATCATCTGATACCAATAAATTGTCGAATTGACCTGGTCTCTTTCTGCTTCTGGTATGTTATAACCTCTTTTTCTGAGATCATCCGCTCTAGCAGCAATCCTTGCACTTCCTAAATGATCCGCCCCATAGACGTAAATTTGAATCTCACGGGTGGAGTGCCTCTTCCCGTCTTTTAGCAATTCAAGAAGTTTTTGTGTTTGGGAGATTTTCATTTTTGTTCGTCTATTGATTTATTTTCATAACTAGGAAACGGTGGCACTGTAACTTCCCCCTTAAAACGCTCTGAAACGGCCCGATTTATAATATCCACAATCTCATCAATCTCTTTGGTCTTAAACAGCTGTGTGGTCGATTTTTTACCGTATAGGGCTTTTTGAGTTGGTCGCCAGATGTACTCTTTTAGAAACATCATGCTGGCTGGGATCTTAATGTCTTCCCGGATCAATAGTCTCATGTCAATATCCTTTTCCCTGAATTCATCTGCTAATTGTGTGAGCCATAAATGAAGGGCGTTGTTCTGTAGCTTCGTTCTTGTTTCTTGCACTTGCTTGATAGAAATAATTTTATTTCCTACTTGAACGTCTTTCATTCGGGCCTTAAAAATCATCTCTGCTCCTTGCACGGTTTCGGTATCGATAGCCATTTTTATTTCGAACTCTCTAACCATGTTTTTATTTTAGGTTTTTAATCTTCTTGCCTTCGGCGGTCTAAAACTTCCCTGTTGTATGATCGTAAGTTTTACATTCGGAAGATCTGCGTATAATGATTCAAATAGCTTCCATTTAAGCCTCCAAACAGGAGTAGGCCAGCCCTTCACCTCGCAATATTCAATCGTTCCGTCAAAGTGATAAACGATAAAGTCAATTCTATAGGTGCAAACTAAGTAATTATTCACAATCAGATCAAGCGTTTTCTGGCGGTCATAGCTCTTGATGTCCTTGGCCTTGATTCTTAAATCCAATTCTTGAGCATAGGAAGCTTCAAATTTTGAGTCATAAATATATCCGTTGTAATTGTTCTTTTTTGCTGTTGTCCATTTTTTTTTCACTTGATACATTTTTGTATTTTAGCTTTCTCTCTTGTTAATATTCTTCAACAAACTCCACATCACTTAATCCGAAGCTAGCTTCTTTCGCCTCTTTGCATTTATCTTTTAGAGTTTCAACAAAATACTCTCTTCCGGTAGAAGGACAAATGCAGTTATAATATTTGAACGGTTCTTTAAATCCCTCCACGGTGAAACTGATAACTTTGTGCGTGTTTTTCTTTTCGTCCGTGCCTTCGTCCAAAACTTTGAAATTAGGTAGCGACTTCATTTTAATTTTATCCATTCTCTCATAGGCAACTCTTCGTTGCTCCATATTCTCAATCTTGAATATTTCTTGAGGAGTGATTGATCCATTAGATATTTTTTTCCAAAGCTCCTCCTCAAATCTAATTCCATTAATCATGTATAATCCCCATCCATCTGGGTATTCGATAGCCTTCCCTGTTATGCTATGAAGTCTACTCATGCCGTCTTTTAAGATATGAATAGGTCTTGCACATACCATTACAAAATCACTATTCGGCCAGATATAATTTACTGATTCACATACTTTACGATATGCCAAGGCTTTCTCCATGATATCTTTGGACAGTTCTAATTTGCAAATATCGAAGAAAAAATTAACAAAAGCAACCCCCCAATACCAACCTCCGACCCAAAACTGACCACCTAACCAGCAATGCCAAGATAAAGATACGTTTGTCTTTTTCGCAATATTGATAGACGTTTCCACAGCGCCACGAACAGCGTCACTAACAGCGTCACCAACAGCGTCACCAACAGCGCCACCAACAGCGTCACCAACAGCGTCACCAACAGCGCCACCAACAGCGTCACCAACAGCGCCACTAACAGCGTCACGAACAGCGCCACTAACAGCGCCACTAACAGCGCCACCAACAGCGCCACGAACAGCGCCACCAACAGCGCCACGAACAGCGTCACGAACAGCGCCACTAACAGCGTCACCAACAGCGTCACCCTTTTTTCTCAAAATGGATTCGGCAAGAGAAGCCGCCAATGCCCCGACAATAGGAGAATTAACCCTTATTACCCGTGAAGGATATTTAAGACCAGCCTTTTTATAACAAATCGGCATATATTTATCAAAAGTTTTCCAGTCCGTCTTTCCTGTTTTTAGTCCTATTTTGATCCATTTCTTGGCATAAATAGACATTGACTCCTCTTGTCTTTTTGTTAATTTTGAAATGTATTTATTCATGTTTTTTATTAATTAGTCAATAACTGGCTTCATTCCTTCGTGGGTGTCCTCAATTTGTTTTCTAAGTTCATAAATACCGTCCGCTATTTTAGCTTCTCTTAATCCTGTTTTTTTAAATCCATTTTTCAGCTTTGGCCTCCCAATATTTCCTTTCCCTGTTCTATTTTTTTCAAAACCTTGGCCTAAATTCTTAAACCCATGTTCAGGGTGAAACAAGATAGTATTTTTTGCCACTAAATATCCAAACACGAAACTATCCACCTGCTTGAGATACAATTTTCCGTTATCGAAAGAATGATCATGTCCATGACTGCCCCTCATAATCACCTTGGTTTTGAATTGTTTAAGTCCCTCTGGCAATTTGTCGATCTCAATCAATGCCAGATCGCCATGTCTAATTGCTTTTGTCTTGTTCATTTTTTTTAATTTAATTTTTGTTAGTTCAACTAAAGGAGGGGTTAAATTATTCAACTTCAATCGTATTAAGAATGTCATTTTGTTCTTCTGCCGATAGTGTAGATTCATGTGTGTCTATTTCTTCAAATGGATTTCCTCCCTCGAATAATGCTTGCAAGTTCACTTTACTTTTCTTTACATCTTCCGCTATTTTTGGTTCAAGTTCAGATTTGGGGCTTGGCATAATAGCATATGTAGTCTCTAGTCCGTTTCCGCTCTTCGTAATTGTGATATCATAATCGGCCGGATTCCCCCACTTCGCATTATCTACTAAAGATTTGATCGCATTCATAATTGTCTTCTGTGTTACTTCCATGATCTCAATATCAGAATTTTCATAGCTCCAAACCACAAAAGCCCAAAAATGCTTTACTTTCCATGTTCCATTCTTTTCCGGTCTGATGTCTACCGGTTTCTTCTTTGGAAATTCTTTCATCCTTACCGGCTTGTCTTGTAGATTCCAATATTCATAGCCCACAATCGCAGAAGATATAATTCTGAAATTGTTTTCCCCTTGCACTAACTTGTAATATCTTCCTCCTGATACTGGAACTTCATAACCTTTTTCTAAAAAATCCATAGTTTTATTGTGTTATTTTTTTAATCGCACTGAAATAAAAGAAGTAACATTGATTGATGTGCCGTCCATTGCCACCCCGTCTTTTGCAAGTTTTTCTCCATAGCTTTTGAAAAGTGGTTTTACGATCTGTTCTTTATATAAATCTTTTAGGCCCAGTTCTTTCAGCTTATCGATAACCTTATTTTCATCTATAACCTGCACCGTTTTCTTCTCTCCAATGCTGATTGTGGCTTTGTCAGTTTTTACACTCTTAAATCCGATCTCATTTAATCCCTTAATCATCTCAAGATCTAATGCTTCTTTTTCAGCTTTTAAGGGAGTGATCATCTTGTCGAAATTGTCCTCTAATTCCTTGATATTAGCTCGTAATGACACTAACTTTTCTGCTTGCTGTTGTATTGTCATATATTTTTATAATTTAAAAGTTAAAACATCTTCTTCTCCCGACAATGTGATAATAATAATTTCACCATTTCGGACTATTTCTAATTCTCGATAAAATCTTCCGTCTGAATATTCCTTTATTTCTCCAAACTTGATATTTTCTACTTTGTTTAAATCAATGTCCATAAATTTAACCTTTTTACAAGTGAGAAGAAAGAAGTGATCGGAGGATTAAGGTTATAAACCTCTCTTCTTCCTTCCCCTCATTTGAACCCTAATTTTTTAAATAACCTTTTTACTTATAAATTTTCTGTAAATCTTCACTTAGCTCTAGTCCATATCCGGCCTTCTTCATAAAGTGAATTTTTTCACTTAATGGCAAATTGTCCCAGATGCCGTCTACTATAGCCCTTGTGCTGGCTATCTCTATGGCCCTTTCCATACTTCGAGCCACGTCATCACACTTTCCTACAAATCCCATATTGTCCTCCTTTCTAGTTTTTATTAATTAATGTATATCTCTCTTCATAGTGATTATTCTCACAAACAGAACAAGGAGGGTTGATGTGACAACTGCAAGACTCATCTGTTATATTCGAGCATTCATCACATTCGTCTGTGTCAAAGTGCTTGCATGTTTTACAATCTTTTTTCATAATTTTAAATTAGTTATCTCGCGCTGGAACGTTGCAATCTTCATAGAATTCATGAGAATCTTCTTCAAAGTCTTCTTCGCTTACCTCAACATCCTTTTCAACACTTAAATCGCCCGTAAGAGTCAAGTCACCTTCTACCTTTAACGATCCTTTTATTTCGCCTTCTTTTTTGATTTCCATAAGTTTTTATTTAAAAATTATTAAAAATATAATTATCCAACTCATGATCAGACATAAAACAAGGAATAGGATTATAGATTTAGGTTCTTCTTCTCGGTACATAGTTATAAAATTATTTTGTTACACATCCACCTCTGCTGATAACCAAGATTGATGGCGTTAATAGTTGCTCTAGTTGAACAGTCCACCGAGAACGCACACTCATCTGTTATTCCACCAAGAGGAGGCATTTTATCATTCCACTGGAACAATCCTCGGTCTATACTTTTATTCTTGTTGATATTTATGGCATTAGGATTCAAGGAACTTTCACATTTTGCGAGTTTAACGAGATAATCCGGCCATTTAAAATTAAGTTCGCTTGATATCCGCCTGATCTCTTGTTCTGGTGTCTCAATTAACATTGCAACGGTGGGATAGGCGGAGGTTTTTATGGCCTCCGCTTCTCCGTCCGTTCCTACGATAGCTTCCGTTGGAGCAATCACTTCAGATGCTTCAACCGTTGCGTCGATAGGATATATAGTAAAGTTCCTGATATTCGCTTCGGTTATCTTCGTATACGCTACGTTGCCGAGTATTAGGGCTAACGATAGGGCTAGGAAGATAAAGGTTTCTCGGTTTCTTTTAGATCGCTGAAATTTTGTTAAATTGCCTCGATATACTTTGTTGTGTCTTGTGGGCTTGGATACTAAGATATATCGGCCCATCTTGTAACTTTTTATTTGTATTGACATGAGTTTAAGTTTACCCGTGTCACCCTCACAGTTTTATAAATTAATATATACCAAGCGTATGATGATATTTTTGATGTGCAGACTTACTTTCGAAAAGCATTAAATTTTTAGGATCATTGTCAGTAATATCTCCACAATGATAATGCTTTTGTCCTTTGATTGATTCGCTAATTTTTCTTTTGGTTTCCTCGGAAAGCTTTTTTCCTAAATTTCTTTGTCTTGATTTTTCTTTATTTTCCTCCGACACTTTACGACCTTTGTTCCCTTCACTTATTCTTTTTCTGGTTTCTTCTGAAAGATGTTTTCCCCACATTGGATGATTTTTCCCTTTTTTAGCTAAACTGTTTCTCCTTCTATGCTCTTCTGATTGTCTCTTTCCCTTTTTGGCTAAACTTATATTTTTTCTATGCTCTTCGGTAAATTTTTTACCTTTGTTTGATTCTCTTAATTTCTTTTTAGTTTCTTCTGTTCTAACGTAAATTCCTGTTGGCATACATTTTTCTTGTTATCTGATTTTTTTAGCCGTCTTCTTAATCATTATTCTTTTAACTGTTTTCTCTATTTTTATTATATCTTTTGGATCAAATCTCCCCTCTCTTATCAGCCTGTAAACCTCTTGTCGGCTTTTGCCTGATTTAAGGGCATATTCATATACAGGAATGTAATCGGTCGTGTTCATAATGTTTACATTGTTAAATACTTTACTTATATATCAAGTATATCATACATATAGTTTTGTGTCAAGCGGGTTATCCACATTGTCAAAAGATAACTGATGGCGATCTCGGCTCTTCCGGCAGATCGAATAATTTCTGCTATCCCTTTTTTAAAAAGAATCTTTCAAACTTTCCGTCCGGCTCGCTTACAAGTTTTTCTTCATCTCTTAATTCTCTGCACCTTTTAGAGCTCTCGCTTCCAAACATTGTGCTTTTATAAATCTTGGAAAATTTTAATAACTCCTACCGGACATCTTAGCCGGAACGATAGAGCCAAACTCTTTTATAAATTCAATTATCAATTCTTTTTGTGTCATCTTTTCCATTTAATAAATAATCATTAGCGTCGTGATCATATTCCCATTTATATATTAGATTGATTAAATTAAAGCATATCGCAGATTACATATCCGCAACGCCTACACTTGTCTGGATTTTGAAGTTTGAGCGGATTCCCCCACTCGTGCCCATCGTGTTCACATCCTTCCTTGCAATTAGTATTCGGACAAAACAAGTTAGTTCTCTGTTCTCCTGTGTTTTCGTCATATCTATTTATTTTCTCAATTTCCATTTCCGATCCACAATAAATGCAATATGTCATAGGTTTTTATTTATTATTGATTATTTAGAAAGATTGATTGATTAAAATAATGGATGTTGTTTAAGACGTTCACGAGCGATGTTGCAATACTTCTCTGATATTTCTATTCCGATATAATTGCGATTAAGTTCTTTGCAAGCTACTAAAGTTGAACCTGAACCACAGAACGGGTCTAATATTGTATCGCCAACATTTGCTTGTATTATTTTTGCCATAACATCAACAGGCTTTTCTGTCGGATGTAAATTATTCCCTGTTCTATTTCCTGTAATTACATCAGGTATTCTTTTGATAAATTCGTGTTGTTCCATTGGATAAAATGCTATCGCTTCCCATTGTCTTCCGTGTCCGTGTTTTAAATCTCCCATAGACCAATCATTTTTTATCCAGCATAATACACTTTTAGGCTTTGGAAGTTCGGCGATATTATCCCATCTGCAAAATACATAAACTGCTCTTTTCGCTATTCTAAAAAATTCGCTTAAAGCTTCTGCGGGGTATTTATCGTCTCCTACAATTTTATCGTGCTTGTTTGCTCTATAATTACTTTGAAATTCCATTCCATACGGGGGGTCTGTCAAAACCAAGTCTATACTTTTATCGGGAATCTGCTTCATAAACTCAAGGCAGTCGGCACAGTGAACCTTATTTATCATCTCGATTAGTTGCATTGTTTTTATAATAATTTATTTATATCTTGCACAATGTCAAACGCTGTTTCTCCGTCACGATATTTATTTTCCGCAGTATTTTTCTTAATCATTCCCATTATTGTATTTTTTTGTTCTTGTAACTTTCGCATAAAACGAGGACTCATTAGTTCGGCTACGTCTTGAATGATGTTAAAATTTGGTGCTCTAAACCAGTTTCCGTGTGCTTCATTATCTAAACAATCCTCAATCCATTCTTTTATCTCTTCTTCTTCCATGTCTTTATTTATTTCCATTGTTTTTGGGTTAAATTATAAAAATATAAGTTCCAACTTTTGCCGAATTTGTGTTTTTGCTTTTTTAAAAGTTTATATGTTTCTTTATTTAATCTAAAGCAATAACTGTTATATCTGATTTTCTCTTCCTTCATAATTGTAATACTATAGGTAATGCTATAACCCAACCCCTTCAAGCCGTTTCCTTCTCTGTGTTGCTGTAATCTAGTCTTATTGTCCCTGTTTGTGTTCTAGCTTCTGTGATCTTATTGCTTCCTCTAAAAAGTAGAGGTCTTGTGAGCTTTCTTGTGTTGTGTAAAGTGTGTAAATTAACACGACGTGAGGTATCCGTATTGTTTAGCTTGCCCCCGCTAATTATTTATACTCGCTCCGGTTATCCAGCTAACGGAATGTTGCACGAGATTTTAAATGCAAAAAACACCTAATAAATTAGGCGTTCGTTGCATCAAAATTGAATATACCATAAAAGTATGTTCAACTAAACTTTCAAATTTTGAAGTCTTTATGAGCATAATTAAATGATAATAAACAACTTTGAATATCATCAGTTTATCATACAATTTTTAATCTGTCAATACCCTGCCGGATTTGGCGATGAAACAAAAAACTAGCCTAAGTTATAACAAGAGAATTATAGTTTTTTAGGCTCAAACAAAAGGTTAAAACAACAAATAATTTACTAGTATAATCTATTATACAACAAAAATATTTAACATATGTTAATCTCGTTTTTTACACTTAACAAAAAACAGGTCAGCGTGTGATCCCGTTTCTTGTAAATGAGGTTGATTCCCTGATTAAATTATACCCCCGACTTCTTGAAAAGGTCAATACCGGCATAATAAACTTTTCTTATAAGGCCCGCCAGCACTATAACCTCGGCAACAAAAGTGAACGCCATATCCACGAACGCACCGAACTTAGATTGATCGAGGTCGAGTTCGTACTGTTTGGCAATAAAGATCAGAACGGGCAAAATACCCAAGATCACACCGCGCGCTGTCATTGATAACTCATTAGGATCGGCAGATGACATCACAACCGAACCGAACATTTGTTTCACTGTCATAGTTTTTAGATTAATGATTAAATATTAAAAAACTCTCTTAACGATAACTTGCTTCCCCCGTGAACAACATAATATCCCTCGGTAGTCGGATCGAATGCTTCCGGTTCTTCGTTCAATGGTTTTCCAATCTTTTTAAAATGGTCCTTAATCTGAATCAGGGCCGGAACGTCAGGAATGTTCCAAGAGAACTTTAGAGTTTCTTCCGTGAGATAAATGTCTCCTGCATACTTTTTTAGTTTCATTTTTTTATTGTTAATTTGTTTAGGCGTTACCAAAATTTTCATCGTATAGGGAATGTAATAATTCGCTGATAGATATTTTTTAAATGGTTCATACGAATCAAATATTTCCTTATACTGATCGACTTTGTAGA
>Ga0172380_10001417_pt1 | contig 41109 bp, 40 predicted proteins | sample Leawe162metaG_FD_119747 | JGI IMG/M metagenome (GOLD analysis project Ga0172380, IMG submission 119747) | Leachate microbial communities from a municipal landfill in Southern Ontario, Canada - Leachate well 162 metaG | ecosystem: Engineered > Solid waste > Landfill > Unclassified | place...
TCCAACGAGGACGGTGTTTGCGGGTGCATACGGGTCACGGTATACCATGTAACGGCCACTCAGCGTGCCGATTTTTTCGATACCCATGTTGTATTTGTCCTGTTCGGGAGCGGCATTGCTGACGTGGAAATATTCCAAGTCATCGAATACTGCACTTACTTCAGGGGATACAACTACCCAAGATGCGCCACCACGGAGGGTTGCTTTATGAATTTGTGCTGAAATCTGGTTGATCTTGGTGATCAGGGTCTGATTCCAGTCCTTTTGCGTACCGTAGTACGTGTTGCTCTGCCTGCGGAGTCCGTTGTAGTCCCAACGAGCCGTCCAAGCAGCACCACGCCTCAAGTCACGGAGGATTTCACGGTCGATTTCAGCAGCCATCTGTTCTGACAGCAAAGCGGTCAGTTCGGCTTCTGCATCGATGTTATGGAATGCACTGACGTCCTGTGCAAGTTCGGGAGTCCACATAGCACGCATTTTACGTGTTTCAACAGACACAGTCACCTGGTCGAGAACGAAAGTAACTTCAGCCATACGGCTGTCTTCTTCAAGGTCGCTGTAAACCCTGTAGGTCACAACAAAGGTCGGAGTGGTTGATGCGCTCAATGCTTGATAACCGTTTGTTCCGGCGTATTGAACGTCAGCGATCAAAACGATTTGTCCGGCAGCATTAACGATAGCCTGTCCGTATTTTTGAACCTTTATGTTGAAAGGAATAGCGTCACCAGCAACGATGTTCTGTTCGGTGAAACCAGCGGGAGCAACAAGGTCAACACTGGCAACAACTTTCAAACCTGCGAGGAAAGTTTCAGTGTCCATAGGAACACCTGCAGGACCGATAAGTTTGCCCTGTGAATCGGTAGCGAAGCCACCAACAGTCAGGGTAATGAACTTGTCAGTTCCAATTACAAACGTTGCAGCAGTTGTCGAACCAGTCACAACAGTGATTTGGCCTCTTGAACGGTCGAACAGTGATTCACCTTCTTCATTGTATTTGGTTGCGTAAAACGCATCGTACAACGAACGGGTTTCAAACTGTGTTGGAGTTGCGTTAGTCGCAGCATTTTCATACGCACCGTTAGGCGATGTATGCATACCCCATGAGCCGTCGGTTGCAGTTTCAGGAGCGGTCGAAACCTGGTCTACCCTGTAACTTGCCTTCGGATTGATGTAATATAACTTACCGATGGGTAAGTTCAGTGCCTGCACAGACACGATGTCATTCGCCAGTAATTTAGCGAAGACCCTGCGGATTACAGGAAATGCAACGGTTTCAAATTGTCCACTTGCCGCCGAATCGGTTGATTCGTTGATCATATAGGACAACTGATTTTCGAAAAGTTGTGCACAGTTCTCTTTCACGTTGCCTTCCAAACCTTCCAACAGGCCGATTTTCTGCCATCTGTTGGTAGTGATTTCCCTTTGTTCACGGAGTTGTTTTAATCCAATATTGCCAACTTCCGCACTTTCTGTTAAAAATCCCATTGTATGAGTGTTTTAAGATTTACAAATTATTTTTTTTGTCCCCACGTTCCACGTATTCCATGAGCCTCTTGATTCTCTTGATGTGCTCATCGTTTTCGTAAACGGTTTTCTCCACCACTTCGTCGAGTTTCTGTTTGGAGGACGGTTGGATTGAAGTCGCAGCCTTCCTTTCGACAGTCTCAGTGATCGTCTTTTTGCCTTTCTTCATTTCTGTCAGAACGGCCTTGTACTTGTTCTGCGATTCGACGATGGTGCTGATTTTCTTGAACTCGTTGATTATCTTGACTTTATCGTCCTGAGTCAATGCCAATTCTTCATTCACCAAAAGGTTGTTCACGTGAGCAAGATTGGTGTTGAATATTGCCATCTCTTTCAATTGGTTACGATACTTGCCAAGTGCAGTTTTGTACCCTTCAACCAGTGTTGCCACCGATTCCTTGTACTTCCTGATCTCGTTCAATTTTTTTGTGAGTTTTTTATTCTCCTCGATCAATCCGTTGAGTTTCTTACTTTCTTCGACGCCATAGGGTCTCCTTCTGCTTAACTGCTGCGGACTGACATAATCGTTTCCTGGGATCGTGGCTAATTTGCCCTTATTTGCCGAATGCGATATGCCCAATTGTTCATCAACTGGTTTCTCTGCACCCAACACTGCCCTGACATCGTCATCAGTAATGCCTTCATCACCAACTTCATCAATCATGGACTGCGTAGGACCACCATTTTCCCTGCCGGGAATACTTTGCTTGCCACCTTGGTTCTTCTGTTCGCTGAAATTCGTGACATCATCACGGGTATTCATGCCTTCAGGAGGTGTTCCGTCGGGTTCGCCAGCCTTTCCCATATTTTGTATTAATTCATCAATTCTGTTTCTTGTGTCGAGAAGTGCCTTTTTAAAAGGATCGCCTTCCTGACCTGTGGGTTCGCCTTGTGTGTCAGTGCCCGGAATTTTCGGACCTGGTAAGCCACCCATATCACTGAGTTCTTCACCCAGGTTTTCCATTGAAGCAATTTCTCCTTCGATTTGTTCCATTGTGAGGATTTCATCATCCTCATCTGCATTTTCCAATGCAGTTCCGACACTACCCGTGTCGAGTCCAGTTATGTCAAATTCTTCTTTCAAGTTCGAGATTGGTTTGCCGGATTCCGGTTTCACCTTTTCAGTAAACACTTTGCCTTTTTCAGGATCACCCGATTTTCCCAAATTTGGGGTATCGGATTCGACGTCACCAACGAAGTCTTTTTCACGTTCCTCTTCAATTTTCTGCGCTTTCTTTGCTTTTTCTTTGAAGGGATCGCCATCACCAACGGTATCGGTAATTTTTACGTCTTCTTCCACCTGTGCAACCGCTTTCGGCTTTTTATCGAAAGGTTTGCCAACCATGTTTTCTTTTACGGCTTGTTTAGCCTCTTTTCCTTGAGTTTTCATAACTGTCTCTTTGTTTTGTTCAGTGTTATCCTTATCGGATTCTTTTGCCTCGTCCAATTTCCTGTAGGACTCTTTCGCTGATTTGTTTTTATTTTGTAATTCTTCTTTCAGAAGGTTATTGAAATTGTCGGGGAATTCCTCCGCCAACTTGTTTTTAGCATTAGCCTTTGCAGCCTCCATGATTTCGTTATAATCAGTCAAGGCTTCCTTCAGTATCGATTTTTTGTCGTTTGCCATATCCTTAAATCTCGTATCTAATGCGATAATTTTTATATAAATACATAGTCATTATGAAAAAGTATTATTTTACTTAAAATTCTTGTTCATAAGGATCATCTAATGTACATTTACTACACGTTTTATAAGAGAAATCTGTCAATAGCGTTCACGATCTTCTTCTCGTCTTCATTGAGATACAGACCGTTCTTCTTCACATAATTCTCGCCAAATCCAACGCTGTTTTGTTTTTCAGGGAAAAGATATGCGCCTGGTGTACTTGGTGTTGCCACAAGGTCGAAACCGATCAATTCAAAATCGCCTTGAACAAGGTTTTCACCGTTGATCTCTTTCAACGTTCCAACACCACGGGATGAAATCCCCAATTTGATCTTGTTTTGTAGATAGAGGACAATTTTGTCGCCAATAACCGAGCAGACACCAAATTTGATATATCCCGGCGATACGATTATCTTCAATTGGCCATATAGGACGTTCTCCTGCTCACCCTTTCCCCACCACATCTTTGTGATCATATGAGAAAGATTTGCAAGGGAAATTATTGATGAATCAGGATGGTCAGCCTCTGACACAGCACTGTTATTTTCAATCTGCTCACGGTATGCCTCGACTTGGGGAATGAGGACATCCCTTGGATAAATCCTGCCGTTCTTGTTTTTAACTCCCCATTTTTGCAGTATGCAGTTGATTAAAACGGGTTCGTTCGGTTTCAATTCGAAATTTTCGTTGAGTATGTCCTTGGTAATATTATCATTGACATATCCGGCATCATGCTCGATCAATATTCCGAACCCGGTATCACCCGGTTGTAGTATCTTACTCATAATAAACCATCTTTTATATAAATAGTTGGGATAATCGTTTTTCGTTTATTATAAATAGTCTGAAACTCTCATTTTTCATTTTTCACACCAGGGTATTTATAGGTATAATTCAAATCAATGGCGAGTAACGTAATAATGATCGACCCCAACAGTGCGAACATTAACAACAATATGGTTAATGCGATTCCACAATACCAAGACATGTTTATATATGCTGAATTGCTTGCAACAAGCAGAGGCAGAACGGTTATTGTGAATGGGACTGAGGAGAAGACAGGACTTGAAGAGACAATAAAAGTTAATTTCATGGGTGTCGATCAAAACAAAGGTGTTATAGACCCGACGACAAATGAATTCATGGGTAATCCTAACTATTTGAATTTCACCACGAATTACTATGACGGCAGCACAGGTGAAAATCAGAACTTTGAAAGTTTTGGAATAAGTAGCATCAAGATAACCATCAATTCATCTTTCGTACCGCAAGTCAATATACAATTTGTCGACATCAGAGGTTTGTCTTTCTTCAATCAGGAGAAATCGCCATACAGGATATTATTTAACTTTCCTCCTCCTATATTTGATTTAACCGTTAAGGGTTATTATGGCAAGGCATTGAGATACAAACTACACTTAGTAAAATACACTTCTGAATTTCAGGCTAATTCTGGAAATTTCGTGATCGATGCGAATTTTATTGCGATAACATACGCACCGTTGACGGACATACCTTTCAGATATGCAATCAATGTGCCGCTGATCGACAACAACGAATCCTTGAGTTCACTCAAAACCAACCCGCCGGGAAACACGTTCGAACTCATATTGAAATTACAGGATTTATACACCACTACGCAGGATCAGGTTAATAACAGCAACGAGGTAAAGGAATACGAACTCAACAAGGTGAAGATTGAAAAAATCGAAGATGCTATTGTTGCATTGAGGGATTATAAGGATGTGTTCACGGAATTCAAAAATCTTGTCATGCAAAAGGTAACTCCGGACGAAACCACAAAGAAACCATTTTTCACCAATACAAATCTGACAGAATACAATGAAATAATAAGAAGCCTCCATGCGGACGGGTATCCATCCGAAATGGAAACAAAGTTGGTGCTTCTCATCTACCCATCGAATAATCCCGATAACTTAGAAATTGCCAAAACCACGTTCGGCAAAATAAAATCACGCTTGGTTAACACTTTCACAAGCGGCGACATTGGGTTGACCGAATCAATTGGAGAGGGTGACGTTACCGATCCAGCCATCAAGAATTTGGATGATGATAAAGTATCTATGTATATTGATGTTACCAAGTATTACCTGAAGTTAAACAAGAACCTCTCAGCACTCAAACAAAACATGGATGTGTTGTCTCAAACAATAACTTCTGAAATTAACAACACTGTTTTTGAAAAATTGGGAATGCAGCCGACCATTTATAATGTATTCAAAATCATCTGCGATGATGTCGACACGTTTTTTAATAAAATGTATAGTGTGGCGAAGGATGCGGAAGATCATCACAACAGTGCCGACGTTAAAAAGATGATTGTGAACCACGGGAATTACAGCGACGTAGGAAAGGGAAAAACGGACAGTCACTTGTTTTCATTTCCCCTTGTGATCAATAGGATAGAGAGTTGCGGAGCGAAACGGGAGGAAAGGGTTGCACCCATCGAGATAAGTAAGAAATGCACAAAACCATTTCCGGAGATAACATTCGTGGAGGGTTTTGTTAAAAGTTTCTTCACCCAGGCTCAACTTGAATATCAAAACATGTTGCGAGGCGAGAAGAATGCAGACGGCAGTAATATTTGGCTTCCGATATCACCAATAGATGCTGAGATCATCAGCGATTCGGCAAGTCCATACATGTACAAGAACAACATGAACGAGATTCTTCAAGTCGTCATGCAAAGATTTTACATGATATCACAATATGTGATCCCAACTCTTTTCTATAGTAACAACGCCGACGGTAAATTATACCTCGACCTTTATGCGGAATCAGAAGCAGTCAATCTCGTATCATCGTTGGGTACGATGAAAGAGGTGAATCTTGGTGAGAATCTGAAAGGCAAGACGGTGAAGAATCTGTCAAATTCATATTTTACTAATGTTCAGAATTTCTATAACGACTTAGCAAACCTTCCGGAATATAATTTTTCAGAGCAATTTATCCCGGTCGATACGAGACATTCCGCATACACCGACAAATACAATCCCAATTTTGAGGGTGTCATGATTCTCGATGAAGACACATCCATTGAAAAACAAGTCATAAAAGAAGACAGTGTTGGTCCGGTGGGAAAGTTCTTGAAAGAAGCCAAAGACAGGCAATATAAAAAAGATTCAACAAAATATTATGATTTTACCCAAGACAATCTTGAATATCTTATTGACCGTAAAACAAGCAGAAGAAGGGGTGATTTAACTGGAATTGAAGAAGAAACCACGGGAACGGATGTGGATACCAGATTTTTACAACAGAACTTTAGTGATATTTATTTTAGGAATGCGGAAACCGACCTATCAAAAATTACGAGCAACACAGACCTTTCAAAATATCTGTGGGTTGGAGATTATCCGGTTGCTACCGAAGTAAGGGTAAACGCACTTAAATGGTTTACAGATATTGTCGAATTATGGAAATATTATATCAGGAACTATGGTAAATCTATTGAAGATACGCTTTTTAGTTTACAAAATGATGCGGAGAAAATAATAACTGCTGTGGTTTTATTGTCCAATTTTGGCAATGCGATGAGTCCATTTAATATACATCAAAAAAATCTCAACGGATTTGTGTTCTCGAAACCGGGAATTATTGAAATACCTAATTTCATGGCATTGTATATGGGAGCGGTAATTTATGCTAAAATAAATGAATTCGATACAGATATTCTCAATTATTTTCAAACCGGAGAAGGAAAAATCATTTCGAACAGAGGTGCACTAATAATTGCAGATATGGCAGATTGTGACAAGTACCTTTCAGAAAATGATAAAACTGAATTCAGACAGTATTTCGAAATGTTCTACAACGAATTTGATGGTTATGTGGCAAAAGTCAATGAAATGTATTCCATATATGTCAAAGATAAAAAAGAAAAAACGTTAAATAAACTCTTAGATAAATCGGAAAGGGGTAATGAAGGAAATTATTTTATTGATATCATTGAACCATTAATCAAAAGAATCAATCTTGCTGTCCACAGTCAACTCACTTTCAAGATGAGTACGGAATACCTTCCGCATTATTCGTCAATTAAAGCATTGAACGAATCCACGATGAAAACAGCAAACGACAGTTTTTTCAGACAGTTCTTCAAAAAAGTGTATAATGAAATAGGTGATGTCGAAGAAAAAACGAAAAAGGAGGAGGCCGAAAACGAAAAGAAAAGGGGTGATAAGGATATTGTAACCCAAACATATTATTCATTCAAGAACATCAACGATAAATGGGTTAACATCCCAACGAAAACAACGTCAAACGGTGGCACATACGGATACCCTTTCAACCGGGAAGGAAAAAGCCTGATCGATTCATTCGTCTTCGTTGATAGAGCAATGAACCCGATCGGCGACACTATGATCAATGCGGAGATACTCATGGAGATGTTTGACGATCCGAATATCAGTGTGTTCAGTGTCCTTTCACAACTGCTCTCGTTAAACGGATTCGAGTTCTTTCCGCTACAGAATTTCATGATAAACCAATACACTCCCACCGGAAATGATTCAAATACAAAAAAAGATTCCGGCTATAATGAATGGGAGGAGTCTTTCAAGATTGACACGAGCGGCATTGTCAGCGACCGGGCAACTTTTGTCTGTATGTATATCGGCGGGACTTCGAGTTATCCGACACATAACGGTAACGATTTCGAGGACGATGGCATTGAAAGCCTTGAATCGACGGATGCGGGGGATTTTCATTCCTCCGATTGTTCAGAGCCTAAAACTGATTACGACAATCAGGAAAGTAATAACAAGGATTTTCCTTACAGACAAGTCAAGGCATTTAAAGTCCGATTCGGGGAACAAAATCAGTCCATGTTCACTAACATAAAAATTGATAGTAAGGAATATCCGGAAACCAACGAATCAATTCAAATCCTGTCAAGACTTGCAGGCGATAACAAGCAACAAGCACCAATCCCGAAAGGGCAAAACCTTTATAACCTTTATGAGAACAGGTCTTACAAGGCAACCATAGAAGGTTTGGGAAATGTTATGATACAACCGACACAATATTTCCAATTGGAGAATGTTCCAATGTTCAATGGGGCATATGTAATTCTTAGTGTTGAGCACAACATCGTCCCCAATAAAATGACAACTTCCTTTTCAGGAACAAAAATATTGAAATTTCCCGTCCCAAGGGTTTTGGAATCATCGGCTTTGATGGGTTACGATTTCGGATACTCGAACGCAACCGGACGTGGTGCTATGAGTGCGGGTGACGTTGTCGCTACGGCACAGGCGATAACAATGTCGCAAGCAAGGTTGAACGATCTGAATTCTGTTTATGGAATCGACATCTCTCATTGGCAGGGAAACATTAATTGGAATAAATTAATAGTGGCCGATAATCCAGAGGATTTCCCAGTACCCAAGTTTGTTGTAATAAAAGCCACTCAAGGAACGGAAGGTTTGGATGAAATGAGGATGAAACACGCCAAGGGTGCGAAAAGCGTCGGACTTAAAATCAGTTATTACCATTTTGCAAGACCATACACGGGCACGGAAGTGGAAACTGATGCGAAAAACCAAGCAGCGCATTTCTTAAAGGAAGTAAAAAAATTGGCGGATGCTGGATACAAACCATCGCTCCCGCTTGGATTGGACTTCGAGGACAATCCCGCCTATAATCAAGAATGGGGAGCAAACAAAACTAACAACGACTTGTGGATTAACACTTTCATTAGTGAGTTGAAAAAAGCGAAATATGAGGCATTTCTTTACGGGGGTAGTGTTATCAGGGAAAGAACAAGTGGTAATTTTTCCGTTCCATTGTGGTATTCACGTTATCTATCCAATCCTGAAATAAGCAAACCCACCGTTCCAATTAAAGGATGGAAGGATTGGACGGTATGGCAGTTCAGTGCAGGTGGTAGATTCAATGGAAACACAGGCAATTTTGATTTGAATGCAATGAAAAAGAATTTCTTCGACTCGCACCCGCTCATTACATAAAAAAACGCCCCGTCTCCGGGGCGTTTCTGTTTTATAACAATTCCTTTTTGAATTCGTGTAAACCGATGATGTCATCATCGATCTTTTCTTTGTTGTAAACCATTTCCTTGATTTTTTGGATCGCTTTTGAAATGTTGTCTTTAATGTTATCTTTATTTAACCCTTCCAAAATTTGAAGAGTCTCATCCCTGTAAGATTCGAATAATTCTTGTTTCTCCTTGTCGTTTGATTTGATTAGTCTTTGAAGCAGGTTTTTATCATTCTCATTCAGGGATTCATATTTTTCGTTGAACTTGTTAACTGCAATTTCGATCACCTCTTCATTTATGGGTTTTACGTCGTTATCTTCAATGAGACCCTTTTTAGGTTGTTTAATGTGGTTTAAAACGATGTTGAATGATTCGTGAATTGCATCAACATCAATCTTGTCGTAATCATTCAACGATTCCCGGATCAGACAATCAATAGCATTGTATAAATTGATCTTGGAAGCGGTGTTAACATCGCCATCGGGAATTACACCTTCGCCAATGAATCCATCCAATTTCTCACGCTCTTTCTCCACTTCATCCAAAGTATATACTTCGAACAATTTTATGTTGTTATCAATATACCGTGTAGCGGCAATATCGTTTTCGATATGTTTGGCCTCAAGATTATTGAAAACCTTAAACTCCAACTGTAGAATCGGAGATTTCTTCACGACACCAAAAAACTCTGTCGTAAATCTTTTCGATTCTTCAATTAAAGTTTTACTAAAATAGGCGTCCTTTAACTGATTCGAAACTATCAAATTAACAACTCCAATGTTGGCGTGTTTCATATGGTTTAATTCGATTTATTATAAATACTGTAATTAACTATAAATGTTCTACTGACGCAACATATTAATTACGTGTATGAATTATTCCTCAAGATTAATGTTCTCAATGTCTTTGAAATCAATGTCTTCACCTTCATTAATTTTCTGCTTCTCATGAATGCCGTTACTGTTTTCGAGCAGCGTGTCTATCTCGTTGATCATCATTTGTGCTTTCCCAACCATCTCGTCATTGATCTCATTATTTTCGTTGATGACTTTTTTATATTCTTCGGCATTTTTATGTTCCGGTTCAGAACTACTACCATAAACAAGTTTCTCAACTAATTTACTGTAATCTTCCATATTCATTTTTCCTTCAGCCATTGGAGGGAGTTCGCCCCCACCTCCGGCAGGTGGTGCTCCACCACCCAACGGTGCTCCACCAACATTCTCAGGACCACCCATCGGAGGTGCTCCTGCAGGTCCGCCCGCCGGAGGTGCTCCTGCGGGTCCGCCTGCAGGTGGTGCTCCGGGAAGTTCACCGGGTGCTCCACCCATTTCGGTTGAACCCGACATAATGCCTGCCGTTTCACCGAATCTTTTATCAATATCAGCGAACAAACCAGATTTCTTGATTGACACGGGTGCGTCAGCGAGTTCCTGCATTACAACCTTCTCCATCTTCTGTTGTTTCAAGTCTTCGACAATTTCCCTGTCGGTCATATTAAACAACATCCTCTTTGCATTGGTGTGAGACATTGCACCGAGACCTGCTTCTGCACGGGTGAGTTCGGTGTAAGTCTGTGCTTTTTCACGCAGGAGTTCAGCCTTCATCTGTTCTTGTTGAATTGACGGATTCGTCAATGTCAACGTGAAATTATTCAAATCTTCACCCGTATAACCCATCAGGTATAAGTGAATCATGGCCATTTTATTGAGTTCTTGAATCATGGCCTGTTGAATACGATTTATCTTTTTTGCAAAACGGATATCATATTGTGCCATGTTCTTGCCCGCACCCGCAGCATCTTGAAAACTGAGGAACGGTTTCGGAATTCCGAGTCCGGAGAAAAGATTGTCCCTTAAATATTCAATATCGTGTATTTGATCAAGATTGGTTGCACCGGGAAGTGTCTCAACACCTGTTTGTGTGTTTGCATTCCTGACAGGTAAGAAATAATCCTCGTCGTTGCCTAAGATATTGAAACGGTAGTCGATTTGGCCGTCGTTCGGAGAAACTTGTGCAACCTTTTTGAATTTGGTTGCAACCTTGTATATGTATTCCTCGATATCCTCTTCATCAATGTTTCCAACATCGATTTTGAAGACTTTCTTTTCACCTGCACGAATGATACGATATGTTAACATAGCATCTTCGGCCATAACTAACTGTCTGAACACCCTACGGACTTTATTCAAGATCGATGATCCATAAGGAAGATATTTGTCATCACCAAGAAGCCTGAAATGTGCAATTTCAAACACGTTGAACTCGTCCCCCGTCATCCTCTCTTTAAACCTGATGATCGGTTTGCCGTTTTGAATCCTCTCGAACCTTTCAATCTCATAATTAACAAGTTGTTTTACGTGGGTGATGCCTTTCTTACGTTCACCATAAAGAAGAACGAAATTATCCCCATATTTTGCTACGTTTCTTACCCAAAAAGGCAAGTTTACGTTGACATTTACAATATCGTTGAATAATTCTTCAAGAAAGGTTTTGATCCTCTCCTTGTTGGAATATATGTTCAACATTTTGCCGTTCATTCCAATGGTTGTGGCCTCTTCCATAATTAAATCCAATGCACTTGATATTATGGGATAGTATTCCATTCCCTCATAGTCGATATATGCTGGAAGTCTTGCAGCCTCGTATTGGAGTGCCTTTTGAAAACCCCTGTCAGACGTGCGGAAGAACTTGTTTTGAAGTTCCTTTTTCTGTTGCAACTCCAATCCTTTCCGGTGTATCTCTTCCGGGGTCGTCCCTTTAATGATGATCTTCGTGGCATTCGATGCAGGTGTCGATTGGGATATTGCAGGTTGTGCGTCCTGAAAAGCCATCCCATCGAGATTGAGCATCTTGTTGAGTTGCTGGTATATAGTGCCTTTTTTTTGTTCTTCAGCCATTTTTATAAAATTTTATACTTTTTTATAAATACTTTAATTTTCGTGAAAAGTCTTTCACGTATAAATACATTCTAACTTTTCTTTTTCTCTCCGATGCCCTTGAACAACCACGAATGTGAAATATATGGATTCAGCAACGACACACTGTTCGGAGAGATCATCGGTTTGTTTTTATATCCCTTGCTTTTTTCAATGTTCTGTATATCGTTATTGTTGATAATTGCATTGAGCATGTGTTCAGTTACTCCTTTACTTTGTTTGAAGCGAGCCATATCGAAATTCAACACATACAAGGCCGTGGCCAAACCCATGATGGAATCGTCATGAAACGATCGTTTGTGATCGGCAACACGATTTCCGGGAACTGTGACGAAGGTTTTCAATTCTTCAAGCAGCCTAACTGATCGAATTATCACATCCTCCATATGTATTGCCCTTTGCATTTCAAGAAGTACGGATGCCCGGTTGTTGCCGATGAAGAATCCGGGAATCAGATCGACATTAATGACAGTACCATCAGACATCACTTTCTGACCTTTCTTTATATATCCTTGCAACCTGTCACGACTCGGCTTGTGTGTGACCTCGGCATAATGAACATTGTCGTATCCGAATTCCAAAAGTTTCTCAACTGTTTGTACTCCATAACCTCCGGTGATATCAACAACACAATATGCATTGTTGTACCGCTTCCCAAATTGGTAGGCTATCTCTGAGAGCATTTGAGGTGTAATCTTCCCATAGTATTCTGCAACTTGTTCAACCTTATGCCTTTTTATCCTGACTTTCTTCGTCTTCCCGCCTTTGGTGATAATCTTCTCCTCGATTGTTTCCATCGTCTTTAAGATGTTGCAAGTAGAATTGTCTTCACCGTGTCCCGGTGAAGCGTCCAATGTCATAATATAATCCTCTCCGGGTTCGGCATCCTCCCAAATCCACATATTATTGTCAATGTATTCCTGACGGAGTATTGGCAAAACTTCCTTTTCTTGTATACGCTTTAAAAACTCTTCAGCAATGAAGTTGTCGCCTGAACCAAGGAATGAACATAAAAGTTCTTGTGCAATTTTCCGCATGTCACCGTTAGCACCACGAATCTGCTCGTCGAACCAAGGAGAGTTGGCTTCCCAACCATCGTCCATCATTTGAATCCTCTTCTCCTTGTCCCAATTCTCGTCGATTAGACTAATTTCGTTTTGCTTGCCCTTGTTCTTCTTCCAACATAAATTCTTGTTATAACGGGGATCGTTGAACCACCACAATTCCACGGGAGTGAAATTATTCTTGTCTTTCCTTGCTTCAGTGAATGTTTTGTAAAATACGGCGTCGAGACCGGAAGGAGTGCTGACCATAATTGCACCACCACCTGTTTGAAGTGTCGGTAAAGCAGAAGTCCAAAACTTGTCACCTTTTTCTGTCCATGCGGTTTCATCCCAAAATATCAATGTAGGAGTCATACCACGGAGTCCGCCTTTCGATGAGAATGCACCAAGTTTTGAACCGTTGTCATATATTTTCAATTTTTGGGTGTCCTTGAGGAATTTTTCCTGCGTCCTGCCTGTCTTCGGCCTCAACCATACGGGGCAGCACTCTATGAAATCGACAACATCGCTCATAAGTTCGTCACGTGCGGTTTCCAATCTGTCAGCAACAATAGCAACCTGTCTATTCTTATTAAACATTACATACCATGCAATGAATGCGCATGTGGTTGTCGAAACCCCCGCCTGACGGTACTTGTTGGCAACAACAAATTGTTCCCTCACGTATGTTTCAATTAAATCCTTTTGGAATTCAAACAATTTAAACGGTACGATCATACCGCCCTTGCCCTGTGTTTGATCGAAGATTGTTAAATATGTTTCAATGAAATAGATTGGATTTGAGGCGCATCGAACAATTTCGTCCTCTTGTTCATTATATGTTAATTCACCCACTTTTTTTAACGCACCACTTTTTGTGATGATAATGGGTTCTATATTCCCGAACTTTTTTCTTAATTCGGCGGCCAGTTTCCTCGTTTCTTCTTTCTCTTTCTCCTTTTGTGCGTCAAAAGGAATCACAGGTACGTGCTCCGGGGCATCGTCCTTATCATCGAAACTACCGTCTTTCGGCTTAGTACTCATTTATAGGAATTTATAATAAATACTTCCTATATATAAAAACCGCAAAGCACGGTATACATCCAGGTATATCGTGCTTCGAAACCCCTTCACCCTAATTTGGTGTGATGGGCAGTTATAAATACTACAGTTTTATCGAAGAGATTTCAACAAACTCATTGTTTTTCATTATTATTTTTCTTGCCTTCAACAAGTCTTTAACTTTCGCCAATGTAGTTCCGTAATGAAACACGAGTAATGGTAATTCCTCGTTGTCTTGTTCGAACATCTTCGAATAATCGCTTGATTGACCATCAGTATTGTCGTCAGTATCAACCATTTCATATGCAAGTGCATGTATTGTATGATATCCATGCATGTATGGTCGATCTACCGCCTCATGAAGACAGAATAGATCGAAAGAATCTGTTTTCAAGTTGATGATGAGATTAATGTAATTCTCCGTCGGCGGGACTGCATTGTCACATGCGGGTATCAAATCCCAACACCAATCTTCGACCAATATGTTGGTCTCATCGAATGAAAATATGAACTCGTACAACCCCTCGTCTTTGGAATTATAGCCGATTTTGTGTACGAAAATCAATTTCAATCTGCTGTCATCATTGTCCATAACATGAAATTTTCACATAAATACATGAAATAAAAAAACCCGGAGGGAATCCTTCCGGGTCTTGTATTGTTATGTAGGGTTGTTTTTACATGAAATGCCTGCCGAGTTCTTCATTGGTGACACGTTTATTCATCTTGTATTTCTCGTTCAAACAAAAGTAAAGTCCTTGTATTTCGAAATAATACCTGTTACGCATCAATTTATACTTTCTCCTTACATAATAAGTCGCACAGAACGAGACCGGGGTAAGTACAATCAAAGTCAGCAGCATTGTACTGTGGTGATGGAAAATCATGGCAAGAAAGAGGAAAAGTATCGGCACAACCAATTTGAAGATGTAATGGTAGGTTAAGAGGATATCGAGGGATTCCACGAAATAAGAACTTGCAATCCCTTTTAACTTGTCACATTTTTTGATGGTGGCGTTATTGGCATAATCGACACATAATTTATTGTACTTTTCTTCGTCGTGTTTCGTTTTATACCAAAATTTGAAGGAATTCATAAAACTCCTGAAAATCAAAACCAGATCAGTATCCATATTTGTTTTATTATTTACAGGATGTTACGAAGTTCCAAAAATTTTGTTACAAAAAAAAGACCCGAAATTTTGTTTCCGGGTCTTTTTTTAAATTCTTATATTAATTAGGTCCACCACCAAGTGTAAAGTTTCCACCACCAGTTCCACCACCACCAAACGGATTTTCAAGGTTTAATGGTTTGTATTGGAATCCCATTGAACCTCCTTCAATAAAATCGGGCATGCGCAATCTGTCGGTTTCATATCCCTGTTTCATTACAGCATATTTGACTTCCGGCGACATCCTGCTCATCATATTCTGCCTGGCGGCTTTAAATCTGCCATTGAGAGCATCTTTGAATATGTCGGTAAATACCGCATCAATTGATTGGGGATCGTTTTGATCAAGATTTTCGAACTTCTGTGCACTCGATTGAAAAGCACTTTTCATTTTTGCCCAAAATTCCTCAGTCACAACACCCTTTTCTTTCATTGAGGACTCAAACAGATTGAATTGTTTATCGATCAGGCCGTCAAGTTTCTTCAACGTTTCAGATTTTTTCGATTCAGTAAGCATTGGTTTCCTCAAACCGACTCTTTCTTCAATGCGAGCACGAACATATTTACGAAATTTTTGTTCAGATTCAGACATTTCAGATTTTTCCTCGGTTTTTTTCTTTCCAAAGAACTTTTCCTGTGCAGGTGTTAATTTTTTCTTGCCGGGTGCTGATTTCTTTTCTTCGGGTTTCTCTTCCGTTTCTTCTTCTTCGGGTTTTTCTGTTTCATTTACCTTTTTCAATCCTTTGGGTGCAGTTGTGAAAGGCTTACCTTTTCCAACCACGCCGCCTTTTGTTTCTGCGAGGTATGTATTGACACCGTCGGCTATCTGCCTGATCAATTTATGCTTCGCTTCATTCATCGAGATGTTGACCGTCTTGTCGGGACTGATGTTAATATCGACGCCCGTTGTCGGAGCACCGTCCGGTTTCGCCGTTACAACGCCGAGGGATTGTGCTTCGGGTGCGAATTTTATTCCGTCATCGCTTGCACTGCCCATATCTTCGCCTCCCATCATGTCTTCTGCCTTTTCTTCTGCCGGGGATTCCCCTGCTTCATGTTCGGGGGATTCGAGTTCCTCGTCATCCTCTTTCAACATGTTGGGTTGAACTTCTACATTGCCGGGATCGACAACACCTTCCGCCGCCATTTTAACCTGACCTGCAGTAGTCTTCGCAGTCTGACCTTGCTTCCATGCATTTTGTGCTGCAGCATTCATGGGTTTACCACTTTTGCCAACAGCAGGTGCTGCCGGAGCACTGATTTGAGCCACTATCTGATTCAACAATTGTTGAACTTCCGGCGGAGTCTGTCCTGCTTTTTTCGTTGTACTGACAAGATTGTTGATTTGTTTCGCCAATTCATTGGCAGAATCTTGGAGTTTCTTGTATGCGGGATTTACTTCTCCTTTATAATATTGTTGTTTGACTGCTTGACCTGCTTGTCCAACTGCCTGTGCTCCTTGTTTAAGCGCACCACCAACTGCCTGTGCTCCTTGTTTGACTGCACCACCGACCGCTTGGCCTGCAGATTTAAGTCCTCCACCAATTGCACTACCAGCAGCCTTACCCAGGCTTTTCAGACCACCCCAAAGTTCGTCAATTTTCTGTTGTTTGTTTTCATCTCCGCTTTCGTTCATCGTATTGACAAAAGGTGCTAATTCATTAACATACTCCTCATGTCCGTATTCCTCTTTCAAACATTCCATAATGGAATCGTTCGCATATAATGCAACATTACCGAAATCACCATCGTTTTGGCCTTCTCCGTGTGCAGTCGCATATCCTCCAATCAGGCTACCCAATTCTTCATTGCCACATTCGGCGATTGATTCTTTGGTGTATCCTCTTGATTCAGCATACTGTGCGAAATTACCGCATTCAGCGCACATTCCTTCTTCAACACCTGCTTCATCATCCTGTGGAACAGTTGCACTAACGTCCTCAATTTCATCATCAGGAACGACTTTGAGTATCAAGTCGGCAATTTCCTTCCTGTCTTCGATTTCGATGTTCCTGATTTTGTTTTTGAATGAAGTGATGAATGATTTAAGGTATGACTTGATTTGAGGTGGTTCTAAGTCTGTTTTCCTTATTTTTTCCGTCAACTTGCCAAGGCTTTTTTCAATTTCCTGCATGGTGAGACTTTTTTCATCTTCCGGTGCAGCAACTGCATCATCTGCCATTGCTTCAGCATCAGCATCTTCACCACCTTCGGGAGCAGGTTCACCTTCACCGCCTTCAGGAGACATTCCTTCTCCACCTTCCGGGGCAGGTTCACCTTCACCACCTTCCGGGGCAGGCATATCTCCACCTTCAGCAGGAGGTAATCCTTCACCACCTTCAGCAGGAGGTAATCCTTCACCACCTTCCGGGGCAGGCATTCCTTCGCCACCTTCAGCAGGAGGTAATCCTTCACCACCTTCCGGGGCAGGCATATCTCCACCTTCGGGAGCGGATGGTTCTGCTTCCAATCCGGCATCCATTTCTGCTTCGGGAGCGACAGGTCCGGCGGGAACTTCTGCTGCCGCTGCAGCATCAAGGTCACCCAATTTTTCTTCTGCTTGGTCAATCTCTTCACCAGCCTTATCTTCGTTTAATCTTTTCTTTCCACCATTCGGATTCGGCCTTAACCGGGAAGATTCTGAAATTACGTTGAGCAGCATGCTTCTCTGCTTATCGGCTTCCGAAAGTTTCTGAAACTGATATTCAGTGATATTACCCAATCCGCCAATATATGCAAAATCGGAAACATCAGGGTCTTGTTTCAAACCAGCCTTTTTTATGTAATAATGATGCTGTTCTTTGATGATACCGTAAGCAATACCGTCTGCTGCCCGCTTGTAATCGATCAGTGTGCCCAGGTTGCGAATTTGAGATTCTTTTACTGAAACCTTGTTCACTTCCGCCAAGTTTCTCAGTCTTGAGTAAAAAGCCTCTTCTGAACTATGTTTTTTCATTTGAATGAATTTATTAGTCTTATTATTTATATACTTTTTTATAAATACTTATCAGAGAACAAAAAAATGCCCATCTTACATTATTTCGTAATTTTCGGACATTATCCGATTCTTGACCAGCATCTCCTGAACCATTGGTGTTACCAATCCTCTCCTCCGGTAATTATCAATCACAGCCTGATTCGCTTTTACATGCGAAACATTCTCGTTTAACATTTTCGCATTTCTATGCAAATCGCCAATGATCTCGTAAAAGACCTTTTCGGCCTTTTTCCTTTCAACATACTCGATCAAATGCTCTTTTTTTACTATGATTCTTTTCATCTTTCAAACTCGTTGAGACTCAATTCCTGAGTCAAATAGTCATTTTTCAGTTCAACCATCCTTTCAAGGTATCCGGTATTTCTCAAAACTTTAAACACGAGGTTTTCCACAGAATATTCACCACCGCTCTCAAGTCCAGTCTGTCTGTATTTCTTTATTTTGTCTTTCAACTGCCCATGTTTTTTCAGAAAGTCTTTCTCGTTCTGATTCGTTTCCAAATCTTCGATGGAATTCATCAGGTCAGCCGCTTTCAGTTGAACATCTGAACTGTCAATATTGATGATCTTGTTTGTCGGTTTTCTGATCCAATCATTCCTTACAAGTGAATAAACACCTGAAGAATGGTGTGGTTCTCCGGCATCCTCAAGATACATTTCGACATCATGTCCCTTGACTTGTATCGGAAGTTTCTCCGCCCACAACTGTTTCTTCAAACGGAAAAAATCGCCAACAAATTCCTTATTTAACGAAATCTGATTGAAATCCATAATAACGTGAACGTCCAAGTCGGAATCTTCGTTATAATTATAATTGGCCATACTTCCCGTTAGGACTATATCGTTGTATTTCAAATCCTCCACGCCCGCAAACTCGATGAATCTTTTGGCATTCATTAACAACGCCTTTCTCACTTCCGATTTCAACACATCACCATCCCAAATAAGCGGTGATAATGTGTCATTCATCTTGAGCGATGTCACGTCAACTTCATCGGGTTCGACAACCTCCTTTAAAACATCAGAGATGTTGTTTCTTTTCCAAAATCTACCCGACCAAGCACGAGGATTTTTATTTACTTCAACCATCATTATTGCATTTTTAATATATCCAATCTGTAGTTACCATCATGACGCAATTGACCCCTTTGTCCCAATTTCATGAGATTAATTGTAACTGATTTGCCTGTGACCCGACCATCCTTTAATAAAGGAATGTCAACTTCTGATATGTCTTGTTGGGTTGAGGTATATTTAAACAATGCCCTATCGTCCAATTCGTACCCTTTTTTCGCCACAAGTTCTCTTAATCCTTTTACTGCATCATCGTAAGAATTAAAAACATTTGGTTTCGTTAAATCATTGGTTACGTCAGTAAAAACTCCACCCATGAAGGCTTCATTCAACTTAAAATCTGGGTTTAATTTAACCATGTTTTCAAATAACATGGCCTTGGTATCTTTTTGCTGCTTTTTCATGTTGTTACCTCCTGTAATTCTGATAAATGACATCGTTCTCCAAATCAACAGGTTGTCTTGTTGGTGTTGAAACCGGGACTACTCGTCCCATATCGTAACCAAACCAACGGCCTGACAAATCATCCAACCATTTCTGCGCTTCTTGTTCGGTGTTAAATTCCATATCGTTTGTCGACCACACATTCTCACCCTTCCCGGCAACTTCTGCACGAAATTTGGTTTGAAGATCAACTTCTTCTGCAAGTTCCATATCATGATCGGATTGTGGAAACATCCTGTCAATAAGATTATCAAGTTTTTCGATAATATCGAAATGATTGGTGCTCATAAGAAAATCAATTTTACCTTTGAGCAGTTCGGCTTTTTTCTTATTATCCATTTCACCTGGAACATATGCCTCATCCTCAATACCTTTCTTGAATCGTTTCGCCAACGCCTTGCGTTTTGGAGTGCAGGTTGGTTTTGACATGGGTGTACAATAACCTTTATGTTCGGGATCAACAGCCTTTTGAATCCATTTCTCATCCTCATTCAAGGATATTTTGACGCCGTTTAATTTAGCCATGTTCTCAAATAACATGGTCTTGGCATCTTTTTGCTGCTTTTTCATATTGTTGCGTTTATTATAAATACTTTACTGTTATTCATTAATGCACTAAAAAGAACGTTCTTAAAACATCAGGTCTTTGTGTTGAAATATCTGTCTCGCCTTTTGATTGGACGATAACGTTATATGTCGGTTTATCGGCCACAGGTGCTTTCATCATTTCATCGTGCGACAGTAATGTGCCATCGTTTGGAACATTAAACCCTTTTGAAACCCTTTGTTTCAAGACATTCATGCCGTTTTCTTTGTCCTTAAAGATTAATCTGTCATTTGCATCGACATCAAAATGATGTGGATCGCTTTTTACGAATAAATCGTTGAAATATTCGCTGCCGACGATTTCGGAAGTTTTTGCACCCGCCAAATCAACCTTCTTCAATTGTTTTTTGTTTGCATCGACAGAAAAACTGACGACAAAATCCGGTGCATCCGTTTTCAATGACATGTTGCTGAAATCGGACGGGAGGCGGTTCAAATTGTAAATATCTGCTACCTTGGTGTGCGCATACGGTTTGACAACGAATCCCTCGTCCTTTAATTCTTTCATTATCTCCCTACCTACTTGGTAATAGGATTTACTGAAAAAATCGCCAGAATCATTCCATCTAAAGCGCATTTCCTTGTTCACAAGACCGGGATTGTTTTTAAGTTCCATTATTTCATTTTTCAACTTCTCTTTAAAACGTTGGGGATCGTTTAGTAAAAGGTTTAATATCCTTGTCTGTTTAAGGAAGTTGAATGGAAGCCTGACATAATTACCCTTCCGGGCATAACAAGGTGCAACGCATTTTCCCGCACCTGGACAGGTATGGACGACAATGAAATTCTTACGGTCTTTATCATACACAATGCCTCTGAATGCTGGCAACCCGATTGTTACTGTATAAAAATCTTCGGTGGAAGATTTCAACATCTTTGCGTTACCTGTTGATATGATTTGATCCGGTTCTGCCGTGATATCGTTTATGAATGTTTGAACGTCGATTTCACCCTCTTCGGTTTTCTTAATTACTTTGTTGTGTACGATCAAGTCAGGTTTAACCCTTTTATGGGATGGTAATGCATAATTTGCAAGTATCTTATTCAGATAATCCCTTAATTGATCTATATTCATACAAGTATGCGTCACACCTTCAAGGTCTACCTCATCCAATGGCTGTCCAGCGTTCTCGTCCGGAAGATATGTGTCGCTTACATCCACAGGCATGTCGGCAACCCTGTTCATCATTTCGAACAAACGATGCTTGTCGTTTTTAATCATGGCCTGATTATATTTTTCTATAAATACAGAATTATTAATTAAAGTGCGGTAGTATTTATGATAAAATCTTGTGTGAAATGAATTTGGACTGTTTGAACGACATAATCACCGACAACCTCGCCATACACATCGACATTTCCGATCTCCGGTCATGGGATTTGAACACCGGGTTCACATCGGTCAGTCTGACCAAATGGACGGGTGCGATATCAGACGATCTGAATCTTCTTGATTTCGGCCTCACCGGATTCGACAACGGCAGGACAAATGAAATGTGGGGTGGACTTCAACTGACATCCGATGACACGTTATTCCAAATGTACAGGATTGGTTATAATCAAGTCCAAAACCCAACCACGGGACAAACAAGCGGAATTACAACAACAACTCTGTTCGATCTGTATCCGATGAGTGCAATAACCGGAACGTCCGGTGGAAGTTACTTTATGCTCGACGGTGGATATTTGCAAGGTTTTTTCAAATTAAAGGATTACAACTACGAACTCTTTCCTGCACGCTGCAACAACGGTATTACAATTGAAACCTTATTGTATTTGCTTCCAGAATCTTTTGGCATCTTTTTCATGATGGGCAAACGGGCGGAGGATAAATACAATCCGTATTTTTCCGGTGAAACATTAACGGGCATCACCGTTACCGGAGTGACAACAAGTTTGGATAACTATCTCGACTCCTTTACCGAAACAACTGTAATAAAAAGCGGATTCAGCAATGTCGAAGATAACAAGACTATCGTTTATTCAGCCACATCAACAGTTAATAATATAAAGGATAATGTTATCGCATTCTTATTGACGGGAGATGGGCATCTCGGCTATAAATATATTAATAATAAAGGTTTGGTCGTGACAAACGTGTCATCAGCAATCATCACTAACACGGGTTTCACATGGATCACCATCACATTCACCCCGGACGAGATTTTTGAAGACCTTGATTTGTTGGAATGTGACAATCAAAGAAAAGGAAAACTCGTTATTTATGTGAACGGTCGGGCGAGATGGATCATTAAAGACTTTCCGGAATTCTACTGCAAACCCCTTGCAAATGACAAGGAGAAACAATTGGGTGTCCCTTATTCAATTAGTTGGGGCGGCGGAAGTTTCGGATTAAAACATTCATGGCATTACGATTTTCAAACATATGGACTTTACACCGGACAAGACACCTCTTATATTAATACAGACTTTTTTGTGCAAGGTGATCCTATACCAACGCATTGTAACCCGATTCCGGATGACAGTTACTTACCGGGGTTGTCGTTAAGTGCCGACAGCACCACATTTATAAACATCGACGAATGTACGGATGATGAAATTCCTGTTACTGTGATGAGAATTGAACACACCGGGAACACAGCCACAACATATTTCATCAAATTCAACCGTCCGGTCATAGCATTATCAAATAGAGATTACACGGTTAACCTATCATTATATAACGACGGATTCTTCAACTTATTGTTTAAAAACAAGGCATATGTGGAAGTATACAGCGACACCGTGGATGTCAACATTGTCGATGTCACCGAATATACGAACGGGTCTGGATGGAAAGACTTGAAATGCGTTTTCAGGACGGCAGATGATTCCGGTAAGCAATCTGTCAACATCGGTCTATTGATCGAGACCAATGGTTCGTTCAATCTCGACACCCCGTTGTTTGTGAAGAACTTCACCTACACGGCGGCGGATATTCTTGTGCAAGATGAAAGAAAGAATGACTTGATTATCGAACAAAATTTTAATCAAAGTTTTATTGGAGGAATTCAGAAGTTGAGAATTTATGACAAATCCTTGAACGGTTCAGAAGTTCTTCACAATATGATAATTGAAGCAAGAAACAACCCCGATGCGAATTTTGTCGTATCCAAAGGCGGCAGAATAATATATCGTTAATATTGATTATGAGTAAGTTATCGGAAATCTACGACGGATGGAAGAATTATATCTTCCCCAACCCGGAGGTCGAGGAGATTGCAAAAAAAAGAATAGCAATCTGTGTCGAAAACAAATGTGGAAAATACAAATCAAACGACACTTGCAAATTATGTGGCTGCTACATGCCCGCAAAAGTCAGGAGTCCAAAATCGTATTGTCAGTTGAAGAAGTGGTAAATTAACAATACGAATTTATTATAGCAGGCTTGTTGACCTTCTCACGTGTTTTATTGTCGTGTGTGCTGGTGGTGATGTAACTCTCCACATATTCCCTGACGAACAGGTTTTGTATGTCCGCAGGTGCTCGCTTAAACGCCGTAAACTCAATCTCATCACCGTCCATAGTAAACAAGGTAACGTTGATATCCATCCAATCAATCGAATCATACCACGTATCGCCTTCGGGTGGTTCATACCTTCCCCAATTCCCAGGATTGTAATAACCTCCCGCACTCACTGAAATTCTGTCGCTATCGAAATTCAGAGTGAATTTGACAGCCTCCTTGGCAGGATCGTACTTATACTCGATCTCAGTGAAATATTCCAAAGTCAAGAAAGAGATATCTTCGGGATTATTAGTCTCCCAATTGCCCCCAACCCCCGAATCGGTAATCCTGACTTTCAATTTATCCCTCCTTTCAAGAAGGGAATCGCATATGAATTGTTTTTGAAAATCTTCGTTGGACAGTAAGTCGAAACCTTTTTTCTCTTCGTTGTATTCGTCATTTCCAAGGAAATCGAAGTTCTTCAATTCCTCGTTAATAATTGTTATGATGTCGTCTTTTTTCACGTGATGAATTTTACAATAAATACTTGTTTTCTGATATAAAAACCTGACAAATCTCAACGTTAAAGTATTTATAGGATGAAAAGTCATTGCTTAATTTATGAATTAAGTTAGGTCTGGTAAAAATCAGGAATGATTTTTTAAAAATTTTATCAACGCCAGGCAGTGGTTATGTAAAATTTTAAAGACTTGACTGTTTGTTTTGTGAGATTGGCTGCACCACCTTTAATGTGGTGCAGTTTTTTTTCGTCCATATGAAGTATTTATCGTAAAGCGCATGGGAATGAAAAAAGACACAAAAACCCTTTTGTTCGAAATGATGGAGAAGACCGTACCCGGTTTCAAGAGTACTAACGAACAACAAGCAGTATCGGGTGTACAACAACCAATAGCGGGTGACGTAAAGAATGTTCAAAATACGGTAACCACATCACAACAAACAGCAAATTCAAGGATCGATACCCCGGATGAATTTTCACAGGCTTTTAGGGTATGGTTTTCGTCATTGGGTTTCAATCCTCAAAACAGACCGATAGCAATCGGGAGAGTTACCATTGAAGTAACAAAAATTATGAAAGAATTAGGGTACAGATAAAAATTTTTTCGATTTTTCTTTGTATTTATAATTCCAAGTATTATATTTGCAACAAATTATTTGATATTGTCATGAGAAATTTAGTTCATATCCAGCCCCAACATCAACCACCGCAAGTGGAACGGGGTTACTATGTCTAAATTTTCGTAAAAAAATTTTTAGTTAAACTAAGGAAACCCCGTTCGCAAGAGCGGGGTTTTTTTGTTTCAGGGAGTGGGAAAGTCGGTAATCCGCTTGCTTCGGGAGCAAGAGACCGCCAGTTCGAATCTGGCCTTCCTGACCATATGGTGATTGTAGTTCAATTGGTAGAACGTCAGATTGTGGTTCTGATAGTTGTGGGTTCGAGTCCCATCTTTCACCCAAATATCACGTAAAGACGTGATAAATGAAAATATCGCCTAAAAAGGCGATAAATATAATTTATCGGCTAAAAAGGCTATAAATATAATTTATCGGCTAAAATACCGATATTTTTGTAACAGAGTTCAGTTCTTTGACGTATAATAAAATTCTTTAATCGGGACGTGGCGCAGTTGGTAGCGCACTTGCATGGGGTGCAAGGGGTCGGAAGTTCGAGTCTTCTTGTCCCGACAGGTTTGTGTGAATAGAGATGGTTATCTGAGTGGCATACAGTGGGTTGCAAACTGCTGTGTGTTGAAAGGATGTACTGGGTTGCCTGCATGCAGTATCAATCTGACTCCCGTGAGGGGGTAGTATCGAAAGCACAACCACAACGGATAGTAGCGAAGTTGGTATCGCACCTGCTTTGGGAGCAGGGGATCGTGGGTTCGAGTCCCGCCTATCCGACTTTTATTACGGGTAGTGGGAAAGTTGGTAATCCGCCTGATTTGGGATCAGGAGACCGCAGATTCGAGTTCTGCTTACCCGACTGTGCTTGAAGTAGGCGTTGGTGTCCTACGCCAGATTGTGGCTCTGGTTTTCGGGGGTTCGATTCCCCTCAAGCACCTAAATTATTTTGAAAATGAATACGAGAATTGTCATATTCCTGCTTAAAAGGATTAATCGCATAATGACCGAGTTAATGAATTATGCTGATTTACCAAAAGAAAGGTTTGATAAGTTGATATACGATTACAATTACACATATGGTGTTTTTGACAGGGTCGTCGAGAAGCACAGGCGTAATATTGAACACATTCCCCTGATCAGGGAGTTGTCCGATTTCGAATATCACTTATACACACAGAGAGAAATGGAATTGATAAACGATGAAACTTATGATCGTCGTCATCGTAATATTTTTCATAGATAAATTGTCCCGTGGTGTAATTGGCAACACGTCTGACTCTGGATCAGTAGAGTGCAGGTTCGATTCCTGCCGGGACAGCGAAGTTCGGTATGAAATAGAAGGTTTTCAGAGATTTGTTCATATCGAGGTTTAGTAATTCCAAGGTCGCCAAAAGAATTAGACCAAAAAATCTCGCCATTGTCCTCTGGTGGAATTGGATAAACACGTCAGTCTTTGGAACTGATGCCCACATTGGGTTTGCAGGTTCAAATCCTGCGGGGACAGCAAAATGCATAAAATTAAATATACTTGCATAAAATCATGTATATTTTAATACGCTTGCATAAAATTGCCTTATAGTGTAATGGCCAGCACACAACACTTTGGATGTTGGAGTTCAAGTTCGAATCTTGGTAAGGCAACTACCTCCTCCCACCGGAACTGTGACTTGATCCGCCGCTACTTGAACTGCGTGATCCACCACCACTGTAACTCCCGGAACTCCTGTTTGAAGAACCCGAATATGAAGGACTTGAACTCCTGTATGTCGATCCTGAATTCGATGGTCGTGAATAACTTGAACTGCTTGAACCTCGATAAGATGAACCGGAATTCGATGATGGTCGTGAATAACTTGAACTTCTCGTAGTTGCCGGACGTGAATACGATGGCCTTGACTGAGTTCCTGTTGATGACGGTCTTGAATATATCGGTCTGTCTGTATTTGCCGGACGATTGTAAGTACGTGTTTGAGTACTTGTCGATGGTCGAGTGTAAGTATTACGAGATTGTGTCGTCGGCTTCACATATGTGTTACGAGTTTGTGTGGCAGTTCTGTTCGATTCGATAGTCCTTCTTGGTCCATAATACTCTGTGCGCCTGTTTGGAGAATGATTCGGATACTGATAATAAGTGTGATGTGGCTGCCAATACCAATAATTGTGATTGTACCACGAATAACTGTAGAACGGCCTGTTATACCAACGGTAATGGGGCATGTACCAATCAAAACTATACCAAGAACCATACGGATAATACCAATCGTAATAGAATGGATCATACCAACCATAATAAGGTGAATGCCAATAAAAATCAAAATAGAATGTTGGCCTCATCCTGACATCATAATCATCTTCCTCTTCATAATAGTTATTAACCACGGTAATGTTTTGGACAACCGTGTCCTTTTCCTGTTTTTGCTCACCGGGGATGTAATAGACATCATCGTATTCTTCAACCTGTGTGGTTTGATATTTTTTTGCAGAGTCATTCTCCGCTTTTTCCTTGGCTTCACGATACTTCTCATAATCGGATTTCTCCTGTGCAAGGATTGGTATGGAAAATAGGAGTGCTATTAGTAATAACGCCAGTTTTTTCATAGTTTTGGGGTTTTAATATGTAATTGCAAGTTATGTGCCAACATTTTACTTAAATAAATAGTATTTATAAAAAACTTTACCTCCATGAAAAAACAAATCACCAAGGAAAGGATATTTGAAGTCGTTGCAAGACTCGATAAAACATTCAAATCAAAAATAAACGAAGGACTACTGCCGGGAGAAGATTCCATGTCACAAAACCTCAATGAGGTACAGACAAGGTCGTTGTCCGAGATCGCACAAGAGATATACCAAGATTGGCGACCAGTCAGTCCGTATGCAAAACCGTACCTTGAAGCAATGTCGTCGTTAAACTCAATTAACGACAAATACATGTTTGATAGCGGGGACATGATTGTCAGATACTTCCTTTCGAATGCATCGACTTGGCGTGGCGAAACTGCAAAACGCATTAAATCAGAACTAAAGGCGATGTTGGGTATGAAAGAAAACGTCAACTTCAGTGATAATCCTGGTGCACCTCCGGGGGATATTCCTCCACTTCCTGCCGCAGAACCCCAACTTCCTACCACAGAACCTACTCCTCCTATTGTAAATGAAGGTTCGGGATTGGGCACTCCGGTGAACAAATGGGTTTATTTCTCGTTCAATTATCCTCCCGGCTTTATCGAAAAGGTTTGGGCAGATGATCCAAATATAGTTCAACATCTAAATGAAAAATTCGGTGCATATTACGACAAAGTCGGTGCGGTAGGTGTAATGAACAAATTCTATGTTGAATTGGACTCTGGGAATCAAAAGAAACTTGAAGATTGGGTCTTGGCAAATTACAAGGGGTAAAAACAACATTAATCATGAAAAAAACAACAAGACGGAGACTTTTCGAAGTGGTACAAAGGCTCGACAAGACGTTCAAACCCACATCAAGGTTTAAATTAAATGAAACCGGGGAATGGGCGAACGATGAAGACGATCTTGCATGGATTGAAATGTTAAAAAGTGAGGTTCAAAAAATCGAATCCGCAACCAATGGCAAATTGGAACTTATTGATGTCAGAGGATTCGATAAATACCAAGGACCATACGCCCAAGTTAAGATTAACGGTAGGAATTACAGGATTTGGACAGCAGGTGAAGGGGATTATCCTCTTCTTTGGATTGATAATTATCCTGTTGACAATACTTCGGCGGAAGGAATGAACCCCGGATATGCGGGAACGCCGGAAATGATTATAGAACTCCTTAACTCACAAACTCCGGTGACCGAGAATCTCTCAAGCAATCGCTTGAATGTTAACGATATATTGGACAATTACCTTGAAGCCGCTTTTTGGACAGAAGAACAACAAAATCCTGAACTGCAAAATAAGATGGTTAGCGATATTGATTCGGCTTCGCTCCAAAAAACGAAAAATGATATTATGCAGTTTCTTCGGACGGCATTGCAACAAGCCGGAGAGGAATTAAAAACTTATGATTCCAAAAGTATCGGCCACAATCTTTGGCTGTCAAGAAATGGACACGGGGCGGGTTTTTTCGATGACAACAACGATAAATTGCAGGACATTGCCAGAAACATGAAATCCAGTGACTTATACATCGGCGACGATGGAAAAGTCTATCTCACATAAAAATTTTTTAAAAAATATTCAAAATAATTTGTTTGTATTGTAACATTTTTTACCTTTGCCTCGTATTTAGACTTGAACGATTATAAACAACAAGAATTTTTAAAATGAAAAAGATGCTCGACATATTAGTAGTCCTATCAGTGGCCGTCCTGTTGTGGGATGATGCTGCAGAGGAAAAACTACATGAAGTCGGGTAATATTGGATACTTATTACATCTCCTTTCCTAACACGAAAAGACCCGGCTTCAAAAAAGACCGGGTTTTTTTGTTTTCGGGGAGATGAAGTTCTTTGACATGCTGGAATTTGGTGCGTTAGTTCAGATTGGTTAGAATATCGGCCTGTCACGCCGAGGGTCATGGGTTCAAGTCCCATACGCACCGCAAAACGCTTATCGGAAGGTAGGCGAAGCAAGGTCGTTTGAATACGTAATAGAACGATCTTGAAAGTCCTGTAGTTTATACGGGTGTGAATGCCCCTGCGCACGGGGGTGGTTGCTGGTTCAAATCCAGTCAGGACTGCAAATCGTTTCGTCGGCCTCTTCGGAGAGGAACTGGCCTGTCACGTCAGTAAAATAGAGGGTTCGAATCCCTCCGGGACGGCAAAATATCAGAACAATGAAAGTATTGGTTCGAGTCCAAGGTGGGATAATTCAGATGGCGCAGTAATGCTAAAAGTATTCCTGAACATCCTACCGCAAGGTAAAACGGATGCCTTCTGATATTTTATATGCTGCGTTCGGCAAGTCCGGTTCAAGCCACCAGACCTTCAATCTGGTCATCATGGGTTCAAATCCCATACGCAGTACAATCCTCGAAAATCAGTGGTTATCATTTGTCCGCTGAAGACAAACAGTAAAGCAAAAAAATCGGGGCATACCCCCGCATCAGAGAGTCACTGAAACTTTACAACCCTTCCAAGAGGGTGTCGTTTGTTGAAAGATGCATAGTTTCCTCATAATTAAGGAGGTATTGCATTCCAACTTGGTAGTGGACGGACAATCATGCTCGGTTCTTCTAACGGTCAGGAATTCGGGTTTTCATCCCGGCAATGGGGGTTCGATTCCCCCACCGAGTACTAATAATGTTGGTTATATCATACATTAAGTGGTAAAATTAAGGTTAATGTTGGTTATATCATACATTATGGAGTGTTTTTGTTAAACATATTTTACATTATCATGTTCGGTTCTTCTAACTGGCCAGGAAAATAGGTTCTCAGCCTAAGAATAAGGGTTCGACCCCCTTACCGAATACTTGAAGTCCTTTTAGTTCAGTTGGTTCAGAATGCCGCTTTCACAGAGCGGAGGTCGTTGGTTCGAATCCAACAAAGGACACCAAATCAAACAAAAGCCAGTAAATGGCATTTAGTGTCTTTTGTTTGAAATTGGCAACGAACGATATTTAGTGCCAAAATTGTGATAATTTTCGCTCCTTTAACTCAGTCCGGGAGAGTGTCTGCCTTACATGCAGAAAGTCGGGGGTTCAAACCCCTCAAGGAGCACAAAACTATAAATCGGCAGCAAACGGCATTTAGTGCCGATTTATAGTTTACAAGTCCCTTTAGTTCAGTTGGTTCAGAACATCACCTTGACAGGGTGGGGGTCGTTGGTTCGAATCCAACAGGGGACACATGGGTTTGCAGACTTGGACAACAAATATGTCGGCAATTGCCAATATATCTTCCAACAAGATATAATACGCTGATATTGGTCTGTGAACCTATACCTCTCATTGTGGTGGAATTGGTAGACACGTGCGTTCGAGGGGCGCATGCACGAAAGTGTTTGCGGGTTCAACTCCCGCCGATGAGACAATAAATGCGGACGTAGCCGAATTGGCATAGGCGTCAGTCTTAGGAACTGATTTTTGTGGGTTCAAGTCCCACCGTCCGTACAAAAGGTGCATGACAGCAATAAGCAGTTTGGACTGCATCACCTGTGCCGAGTTATCCTTAAATGTGAAGGAGTAATACCTTCTGAGTCTTTACATGACACTGCTTTATGTGTATTGGTTGGATAACTAAAAAGGCACACATGCAGATGTAGCCGAACTGGTATAGGCAATCGTTTCAGGGGCGATAATCTGCGGGTTCGACTCCCGCCATCTGTACGACCTTATTTTGGGTAACGAAGCCAATAGTCCCAAACACTCAGGTAGAAAATAATGGTTTCTGCATAAGGACAACTATATGGGGTCGTAGCATAACTGGCTAATGCACCTGCCTTGCAAGCAGGGGACTGAGGGTTCAAGTCCCTTCGATTCCACGCTGTCGGGTTTTTCGCACTTTTAGATTTCCGTGAGGTCAATTGACTGAGAAAGAAAAAGTGCAATTTGGGTCATTAGTTTAGACGGCTAAAACACTTGGTTTGCACCCAGGAGATCACGAGTTCGAGGCTCGTATGTATCCACCTGACGGGACTGTTTAGGATTTTCATAGGACTCCCAATGCAGTGCGCATAGAAAATCCAATTCCGGGGTCGTAGTTCAAATGGATAGAGCACCTGCCTGGCAGGCAGGGGGTTGAGGGTTCAAGTCCCTTCGATTCCACTGAGACAGACTGTTAGGATTTCATAGTACCTGCTGCGTGTGGGTAGAAGCGTAGAAATTCAAATTGGGGTATTGGTTCAGATGGCTACAACGTCTGCTCCGCAAGCAGAAGACCGGGGGTTCGAGTCCCCCATACTCCACAACAAATGTAGTAGCATCCATTGGTGAGGTAAGCGGTCTCCAAAACCGTGCCGAAAGGTGTGTGGGTTCGAATCCTACCTACTGCGCAACATTAATTAAATAAGAAAGCGAGGCGTGTTTTCAAACTGCGAATCAAGAATAGAAATAAGATTTGGTGGTGGCGATTCGTTCACTACAATTATTTCCACAGAAGATTATTCCGTGAATTCTATGTGCAAAGGAAAAGATTCACAGAACGACAGATTAGGAAATACCATTTGTACCAAAAACTCGATGATCTGATTACCTTCCGATGGTGCAAATTGTATCACAGGTTGTTATTTTGGCTCGAAGAATAAATTCCTGTATTTATTGATAACAACATTTGCTTTTATGCGTATAATGTTATAATTTTGATTTATCATGTACATCATTGCAAAAAAGAAAGACTATTACGACGGGGTCGCCGGAACGGTAGGAATTGACAAGACTATTGTCTATGACCGCCAAATCGTTGAACTCGAAATCGACAAGATGCCGAAACTCTTTGGAGTTAAAAAGGGTTTTTGGGGTCTTTCGTACAAGGAAACGCCATTCAGGAAACTATCGTACCACAGCCTGAAAAGGGAATGTAAAAATGTGTGCGATGAGCATGCGTTCTTTATTATAGGGTTCTGCGGTAAGTTCTACATTGGTTGGAAATTGTATAAGGAAGTTCGGTTCGGATGGAATGGGGTGCACGACCGGATTACAACTACGATCACATACGACATGGATTACATCAAAACAATCCTTGAACCAAAAAGTTGGCATGGCAATCTTGCAGATAGTATTGATTACATCAAATCATACAACCCCTTGCAGATTTTCAGGGATTTGAAAACACCCGTGTTCGTTTTCGATAGCGATTATAACAGAACGTGGATCAGTAAGAACGTATATAACGACCATAGTCCGAAGTTCTTTGTCAATCCCCTTTTGAAGGATTACGAATTCCCCAAAGTTTTCGATGCTTTTCAAACATTCCAAGAGATACAAATGTTTATCAGTGGAGTATTGGGTACAGGTGAAAAAGACATGGTCGAGATCGCCGACAAATATAAGATAATGGAGCATGGGTTCGACTATAAATGGTCTTTCAGAAAAGAACCGGAGGCGAAGAAATGAACGGGTTAAGCAGGGAGGAATTAAGAGAGGTGTTAAGCAAACCTCCCCATAAACCAAACACAGACACAATAATCTGTTCAGAAAAATTCGCAGAGGCATTGAAAAAAGCATTGGATGATTACGAAAATAACCGGAAGTCTACAATAAAAAAGGATTATGGAAGAAAGAAGATTTTTTGAAATACACAGATCAGATGCCATCAAGGTGTTGCTTTCAAAGGAAAAGACCCCAAGCCTCCACACCAATCTCAGGTTGGCGGAACTGCTTGAGGAACGTTTCCCGAAGAAAGACAGGCATTACATTGTCAAGGAAGATGATATTGAATTGAACGATAATGCGTTGACTTCATCAACTTTTTAAATGGGTGCTTTCGATAACATCAAAGGTGATATCAAGGCTCAACTTGATAAAATTGATTATCAAGGCGATTTGAGTGATATTGGTAACGAAATCGGTATTGCAATCGGAAAATACGTCCGTGAGAAAGATGATGATTCGGGTTGGGATTTAACGGATTTCATCCACGGTGTGAAACACGGGATTTCTTTGGTAAACGGTACACATTCATGAAAAACGTTTATTTTTCATGAAAAACGTTTATCTTTCATGTGATTTTATGAAAAACATTTATTATTAACGTTCTTTAACATCAGGGGGTGCTTTGGCTTTGACAGCGTGAACGGGATATGACGCAAGCAAGTGGTAGTTGAATCGGACTACCTTAAAAAGGTTCAAAACAATAGAAGCAGAGGATATAATGTCCATTCCAACTTCCCTCACAAGGGGAAGAAGCGTTTTCGTTGAGAGTGCTGAACTCATCGCAGCGTAAGGAAGCAACAAACGGCAAAAAACTTCCCAAATCATTCAGGTCTTTTGAAATCTGGTTTTTGGAAGATACAGGAAGTAAAATAAAAGAATTGAATCAGATATGTTGACTGTTCTGAAAAACAGTATAAACTTGTAGAAAACGCATTGATCGCATGTTTGGACCGGGGTTCGACTCCCCGCACCTCCACTTAAACAATTGTAAATTAATTATTTATGAGTCTCGACATTAAAAAAATGATAAAACAAATGAGGGAATGGAGTCAGTCTGATGAAGGCAGGGCATTTTTCGAACAGCGAAAAGTTGAGCATGAAATCAGATTACAACGTTTCAAAAGATTTGAAAAATACCTTGAGACTCACGACTTTGATGAATTGATGTATCGATTGATACTCGAACACGACGACGAGTATCGTGAAAAATGCCGAGAAAAGGGATTCGAGGACTATCCGAACAACAAATTGCAGTTCGTCTTCGACTATGTTGTATACAACACAGAAAGACTTGATCCGACACCCAATGAAATTATTTCAGACTTCCCGGAGGAAGCATATGAGTTCAAAGGGTATTATTTCCAAATCATATTCGGGCAAGGGAGTTTCATCCGCATATTCAATAAAGAGGACAAAAAACTGCTATTGGCCGTTTAATCCGGCTCTGTGATGAAATTGGTAGTACATGCTGGTCTTAAAAACCAGTGGTCCGCAAGGATCGTGTCGGTTCAACTCCGATCAGAGCCACAAAAACAAAATCAAATGGAACTATCGTCTGAATTAAAAAAAGTGGTTCAAATCGAAATCCGGAAGGACTGTCGTGAGGAAGCAATAAGAATCCTTGAACTCGCCGATGAAAAAGACCGGGAGGATTTCCTCAAGTACCACCGACAGGATTTGGGAAACCTCTGTTGTTCAGTTCTTGACTATGCAAAGAAAAAATTGGTTGAAGAGGGTAAGATAGAACAAAAAGAAGGTGATTGTTTCGAAGACCCATATAAATGGTTGGAAGAAAATGGCGATAAGAAAGGGAAATAATGATTGTGGTTGCGGTAAACCTGTCAGGAATTCTGATAAAAAGAACGGCAAAGGAAAACCTCCGGTGAAAAAGACTGTGACTAAAAGAAAATAAGCATATGCCCATGTGATGGAACTGGTATACGTGTTCGTCTCAAAAGCGAAATTTTGTGGGTTCGAATCCCACCTTGGGCACAATTTGAAAACTTTCTCGTTATTGTAACGAATTACAATTTCCATCGTATTATCTTTGTATATGGCCATTATGATGGAAAAGGACAAGAAGGACTACAAATTCGAATATTACAAGCCTCCAAAGAACGAATTGACTTGGAGGGAAGCCTTGTTGATATACGGAATTATCATTGGCGGGAATGTTCTTATTATTATCATAATCATATTATCAGTAAAAAAATGGTGATTTCATTCTGTTCAGCGTATTTATGACAAACGGTTCACCATGAAAAAGATTACCGATATCATTAATGAAGAACTTGTCAAGTTGAATGAACTTGCAGGAGAAAAATATTATCAATGGACGGATAAATCCGGAAGGGGCGAAAAACCACTAAAACTCGCCAAATCAAATATTGCAAAAACCTGGGATTTGGACGAAGAAGATTGGTTTGGCAAGACATTGGGTGAATTTCTTGAGGAAAGTTACATCGGTGATGTTTGGGAGACCCGAACTGAAAAACTTGAATGCATTGGAATATATTAATCACATAAACACAACAAAATGAAGAAAATTACTGATGCCTTGTAGGTTGCTCACATGCTGCCACAAGGAAAATGTACAAAAATTTAGTTAAATCGACCACCAATCGTGGTGAGTTTAATCGTGCTTATAAAGCATATCTTGAATCAACAAAAGCAGAAATTCATTGCTCCCGCTGCCCATATCATCGTAATGAAAACGATGACAGAAAATATTACGGCGGATATCGCAGGATGAACGGTCATTTATCAATAAGTTTCCCTAATTGGAAACTCGTTTCGAAAAACCGCAAGCAATGGATGAAAAAACCAATGAAAATTATTACAGAGGTCAAACACGACCGTGAATACACTGAAATTAAATTTTAGTGTATTCCTTTTATGCCGCTATCGCTCCAAAGGTTAGGACGATTCTCTCATAAGGAATAGATCATGGTTCGACTCCATGTAGCGGTACAATTATTCCAGCATGTCTTTCTTCTTCTTGCCTTCCTTAATGTAATATTTGTCTTGTACATTTTGAACGGCCTGCGTTTGCATAGGGTTCAACTTGTTCAAGAACGGTTTGAAAAAGGAAATGAGTAGGGGATATCTCACCAAAATGTTTGCAATATCCTCACCCTCGAAATTATCTAAATGAAACCTGTATCTGTCGATCAACATTGGGTTGTTTAACAATTCATCGGCCATTTTCTTGCTTCTTTTCTTTGGATCGGCAGCAAAAAACTGAAATTTTTCATCCATATCGCTTGGTATGTTGAATGTCGGGTCGACCCTTTCCATGACTTCGAAAAGCCGTTGCCTGTTGTCTTTTTTCATGCTATTATACGATTATTCCTTCCACCCAATCACTATCGCCAGATTCTGCCACTTGTTTTACTCCTCCCTGACCAAATTGTAAGGTTTTAATCACTTTATCGTCAAGAAGTTTCCCAAGCAATTCATCGGAAAGCGGTATATAGGATATTCCACGGGCGAAACTTCTTTTAAGAGGTGCTTGAAGTACTTCAGCATTTTGCGTTTCAACGAACGTCACTTCGGCATTTCTATATCTTCCACGTTTTATCATATAGTCGAAGAATTTGTTCAGATATTCCATTTCCACGCTATTGGCAAACATACTCGGAGTTATTGTCATTATGTAATATTTCCCATCAAGATTAAGTATTATGGCGATCAAAATCCTTGCATTATTTTGTTTAGTCACATCCGACACCTCCATTTGATCTGTGTTTACTGGAGTTATTTTAAATCCAAGACCCATTGAATTGATCCTGTCTGCCTCCCATAAAAAATAACGTCCGTGTGGATTACCTTGACGTAATTGATCCTTATTAGAGAACAATTTGACATGTATCATTTCATGTGCCATCACATCCTTGAATATGCGATACGACATTCTGTAAAAATTAGACATGGCCAAGTGCTCAACTAATATCTCCTCGCTCACCCTGTTCCTTTTATATTTGACGTGACCCAATGCACGTTTCCTGGTGCTCCACACCATCGGTACTCTCGGCAACTTATTCTCAAAAAGTTGCACGTTTAATCTGTCGTATTCATGTTGTAAATCGATCTGTTTTGGATCGATGAATTCATCGTCACGATATTCAACATATTCATTAATGAACTTGCCGATTTCCTCATTTATTATTGTTTTCAACATGCCGCACAATGTTAAAAGTAAATTCTGCAGGTTTGAGTGTTGAAATCGAAATCAAGTCCCATGACGTACAACGATTTGTTGAGTGCAAGGACGACATTATCTTCCGTTTCAAATTTCCAATCAACCTCGGCGATGTTCTTAACAGTTTCTTGGACGACTTCATCGGATTGCCTGTCAAGGAATTGAAGTTTATATTGACCCTCGACTTTTTCACCGTGGACTGCGAAATTCTCGATGCCGTATCCGTTTACCCAAAAAACCACCTGCCATGTGACGGCGATGTTGCTCTCCGATATATCGGTGTCGTATTCGCTTGAAAATGATGCATAATTATAAAAACCGACCTTGGCACTGTTCACAGGTTGAATGAAATTGAAATTTTCGCCGCCAACAACAACAGTCCCGCTATTATAACTTCTTTGAATTTCCTCTTTTATGATATTTTTCAGATCATTGGCAACATTTCTCATGTGTTTATTGTCTTTATAAACAAATCTTTTGTTATGGTTGTCATAAAGTGCTTTGCCAGTTGCATCAATAATTTGAATAACTTCAAACGGTGAAGATATTTGTGTCGTTTGAACAACTTTTAGTGCGTCCTCCAATTCAAATTTTTGTACGTTTGGGTCTGAAAAGGGTTTATTTGTGTAATATACCGAATATGGATAACCAGGACCCCTGTATTCACCAACATACCCTTTCTCACCGTGTGAAACTTTTCTAATGACAACAGGATTTTCCATTAATCAACTATTTTTTTATAAATACTTGACAATCGTTTAAAATTGTAGTTGTTTTGTTATAATAATATCGTGTTGTTATGGGTAAACCAATTGTTGTCAATCTTTTTGCCGGTCCGGGAACAGGTAAAAGCACGTCATGTGCACAGATATTTGCAGAATTAAAGCACCAAGGTATTAATTGTGAAATGGTGCGTGAATTTGCCAAAGACAAAGTATGGGAGAATTCTCTTGACGTCCTCAATGATCAGATTTATATTTTCGGCAAACAACAGCACAGAATGAAAATATTGATTGGACAAGTTGATGTAATTATCACAGATTCCCCGCTTTTATTATCAATCATTTATGATAAATCAGACAATCAAAATTTTAAAAATTTGGTTGTTGATACACATAATGAATTCAAAAACATTAATATCTTTCTCGTGAGAGAAAAACCATATAATCCGAAAGGTAGGGTTCAAAACGAAGAAAAGGCTAAACTTTTAGATGTTAAAATTAAATCATTACTGACTGAATTAAACATTCCATACCTCTGTATAAAAAGCAACCGGGAGAGCATTTTTGATTTAAGCAAAACGATGCTAACGTCTTTAAAAAAAAATGTGGTATGAACGTCGTCAAACAAGAATATTGTAGTGCAAAATCTTGTATAAAACAAATCCCGGCAGGATTCGGGATTGTTAGTAAGTATTTCGGATGGAAACCAAACACGGTTAATTTCGACATTGGCGGTGGAAAGTATGACTTAATGACCGAGAAATTGAAAGAGAAGGGTGTGACAAATTTGGTCTACGATCCATACAACAGAAGCCAAATTCACAATATTGTTGTCACAAATAATGTTATTTTCAATAACGGTGTTAATACTGTGACAATATTCAACGTTCTTAATGTAATCATGGAAAAGGAAATCCAATTGAAAGTGATTAAAATGGCATATAACGCACTCAAAACCGGGGGAATGCTCTTTGTCAGGTCAACCTATATGAACCCCGCTAAAGCCTCCGGATTAACAAAATCGGGCACTTTTCAGCACTATCTAACACAAATTGATTATTTGAAAATTGTTCGGCAGATTTTTCCACATGCAGAACTGAAACACGGAATCATATTTGCAACAAAATGAACGTTTTATCCCTTTTTGATGGCATATCTTGTGGACGTTTGGCGTTGGAACGGGCGGGGGTAAAGTATGATAACTACTATTCCTCTGAAATTGACTATTATGCCATTAAAATTGCACAAAAGAACTACCCAAACACAATCCAATTGGGAGATGTTTGTAACATAAGACTCGTTGATTTACCCGAAATTGATCTTCTTATCGGTGGTAGTCCGTGTCAAGGATTCAGTATAGCCGGAAGCAAATTGAATTTTACCGATCATCGAAGTGTACTTTTCTTTGAATTCGTTCGGTTGATGAAAGTGAAACCCAAGCATTTTCTTCTTGAAAACGTGAAAATGAAGAAAGAATGGAGAGACATTATCAGCGAATATCTTGAAGTCGAACCGATTGAAATTAATTCGAATCTTGCATCGGCTCAAAACAGGAAAAGACTTTATTGGACAAATATACCGGGTATCACACAACCCGTGGACAAAAAGATATTTTTAAAGGATGTTTTGGAAAAAAATATCGGAGACGTTGAATTCGAGATACCCACCGAAATTGTGAATAAATGTGATATTGAAAGATTCCGCAATACAGGCGTCTCCCAAGTTATGTTCACCGAAAGACGGACGGAAGAAGCCAAAAGGATAAGACGAGAGTATCAACAATTATATAAAAGGGATTTCTGCCCCCGAAGGGCGAAAGAACTCATTCCACGGACTGATAATAAAAGTAACTGTTTGACGACTTCATTGACTAAAGAACACATTTTACTCGATGAATCACAAAATTTCAGATATCTTACCCCACTTGAGTGTGAGCGTCTTCAAACACTACCCGACAATTACACAGAACTTGAAGGAATCTCAAACAACCAACGATACAAAATGATCGGCAACGGTTGGACTGTGGATGTAATCGCACACATCTTATCGTTTATATAACAATATCATCCACCGAAGATCAATTTAACCTTCTCCTCAATTTCTTCGGGAGTGAAATTGGAAATCGATTCTGCTTTTGTGGTTATAATGTGCTCGTTCTTCAATAAGACACGAATTTCACCTTCTTTGACATCACCTTCAATAAAGACTCCAGATTCCGTTCCCTTGAATCTTTTTAAATCACCACCGTCGGGAATATTGGTAAAATCAAGATAATAGCAACCCTTTTTGAATTCCAGCACGGTTGATTTCTCTTTTTCAACGAAAAGCCTTTGTTTTATCAATTTCTTTTCTTTCTCCTTGTTCCAAAAACCAGGATCGACCCTTTGTATCGCTTTCAGCAATAATACTGAACCATGTGTGAAATTGGTCATAATTTAAAGATTTTAACATAAATACAAAATTATTTAGATTTTTTTGTAACTTTTATTTGTTAGTCTCGTATTTATTCGTACATTTGCATCACGATTTTTGATAAACTAAGTAAAAACAATATAATGTTTGCATTCGGAACATATTATTACACCAAGAAATCTTATAAAAAGCAATTTATAGGAATCGGGAATAATATGTCCACATGCGAAAGATAAGCAATGATCTTTGCATTATGCACTGAAAACCCGGTTCGAAAGACCGGGTTTTTTTGTTTTATGTTGATCTCGTAGCAAAGTTGGTTTAGCCTCGGACTTTTAATCCGAAGACGTGGGTTCGAGTCCCACCGGGATCACAGCGATGGAGACATTTGGAACTTTTGTAGAACAGCCGCACAAATGCGTGGAAGCGTAAAAGTTCAATAAGGAAGTGTTGGGTGCTGGAATACCCAAGAGTCTGTAAAACTCCCGCTTCGGCATGTAGGTTCGAGTCCTACCACTTCCACTAACTGAAACCGTGTGAACCGGAGTTTCTGTTAACCCGTTCAATTAGA
>Ga0172380_10001418_pt1 | contig 41097 bp, 32 predicted proteins | sample Leawe162metaG_FD_119747 | JGI IMG/M metagenome (GOLD analysis project Ga0172380, IMG submission 119747) | Leachate microbial communities from a municipal landfill in Southern Ontario, Canada - Leachate well 162 metaG | ecosystem: Engineered > Solid waste > Landfill > Unclassified | place...
GAGTACGCTGACCGGCTGCGGCGCCTGGAGACGATCGAACCGTTGTTCTTCCACCCGCTGGCCGATTTTGGCAAGAACTGGCGCCTCTTGCCCGAGGTGCGGCCGCGCGCCGTCGGACAGCGCCGCTAGCGTCGATCATCACGCTGCGGCTCGCTGCGGCTCGCTGGCTTGACTCAAGCGTCCTTGCCGGTGAGTTGTCCCTTGCCGCGATTGATTACCGTATTGCGCGTCTTGCCGAAGTTGGCGGCGTCGAAGCGAGCGAGGCCGGCCTTGGCCCGCTGGGCCTCGAGCGCGAAACCGGCGACGGGGCCCTGCTGCAGACCCTCGCGGATCGCGTCGCGATAATCGCGCAGCGTCGGCTGGTCGCAGCTCAGCATGTTCTGCGCCAACTTGCGGCAATAGGGCAGCAGCTGGTCCGGCGCAACGACATCGAGCACCAGTCCCCATTCCTTGGCGGTCACGGCATCGAGGTAGTTGCCGGTGAAGCTGAGGTAACGCGCGCGCACCGGGCCGATCAGTTGGGCCAGGTATTGCGACAGACCCCAGGCCGGCACCACGCCGACGCGCGCGTGTGTGTCGCCGAAGCGCGCGTTGGTCGATGCGACCAGGATGTCGCAATTCACCACCAACTCGAAGCCGCCGGTCACCGCGACACCGTTGATGGCGGCGATGGTCGGTTTGCGCAAGGCCGCGAAGGCTTGCATCAGCCGCGAGCCCATGCCCATTTCCTCGGGAGTCAGGGGCGCGGTCTCGAGCTCCTTCAGATCTGCCCCGGCGGAGAAGGCCTTTTCGCCGGCACCGGTGAAGATTATGACGCCAACGTCGTCCTCGGCCTGAAGCGACTCGACGGCTATGGCGAGGTTGGTGCGCAACTCGCGCGACAGGGCGTTGTGCTGCTGCGGGCGGTTCAGCGTGACGGTGGCGACGCCACTGGCAACGTCTATCAGCAGACTCTCACCCAGGAGTGGATAGCGCTTCATGGAGGACCTCGCTGGCTGTTGAGCGCCAATTATAGACGGACGCGTCCGTCTATTGCAAGAAGCGACTGGGCTATGCCGCCGCGTAGCGGCTGCGCAGCACCAGCATAGACATCTGGCGCTGCTGTTCGATCACCTGAGCCAATTTCGTCACGGCCGCGAGCATCTCGCCTGCCCAAGCAGCACCATGCGAGGGGCGCGGCACGGAGCAACGGGGAATCGGGCTTGGCGCATTGCCAACCTCCGGCCTCGGGGCGTAGTATGCGCGGCAATTTCGCTGTCGGGGGAGCAAGTCGTGCGCGTCGCCATCATCGGCTCTGGACCTGCCGGATTTTACGCCGCGGAAGCCCTGTTGAAACGCACCGACGCGGCGATCCATGTCGACATATTCGACCGTCTGCCCACACCCTTCGGACTGGTCCGGGCAGGCGTCGCACCCGACCACCAGAACATCAAGGCGGTCACCCGGATTTTCGACAAGACGGCCGCGCGACCTCAATTCAGATTCCTCGGCAATGTTTGCCTCGGGCGTGACCTGACGGTAGCGGAGCTGCGCCAGCACTACCACCAGATCGTCTATGCCGTCGGTAACGAAGCGGATCGCCGCCTCGGCATCCCCGGCGAGGGCCTGGCCGGATGCACACCAGCCACGGTTTTCATCGGCTGGTACAACGGGCATCCCGATTACCAGCAGGCGCAGATCGATCTGTCGGTGACGCGGGTGGCGGTCGTGGGCAACGGCAACGTCGCCATAGACGCAGCACGCATCCTGTTGCGCACGCCGGCCGAACTCGAAAAAACCGACATCGCCGCGCACGCCCTGGAGGCGCTGCGCCAGAGCCGGGTGCGTGAGGTATTCCTGCTCGGCCGACGCGGTCCGGCGCAGGCCACCTTTACCCATGGCGAACTCGAGGAACTGGGCGAACTGGATGCAGCGGATCCGCTCATCGATCCCCGCGAACTGGCGGGCTGCGGACCGGCAGAGGAACTCGGCGCTACACCGGTCGACCAGAACCTGCGCATACTGCTGTCTTATGCCGCACGACGGCCAAGTGCGAAGGAGAAGAAGCTGCACCTGCGTTTTCTCGTTTCGCCGACCGAGGTGATCGCCGATACCGCCGGCCGCGTCAGCGGTCTGGCGCTGGAGAAGAACCGGCTGGAGACCCGGCCGGACGGCACGGTCGTCGCCCGCGGCACCGGCGAGAGCGAAGTTCTCGAGGTCGGCCTGGTATTGCCGGCGATCGGCTTTGCCGCCGAGCCGATAGCCGGTGTTCCCTATGACGATGCAGCGCGTGTCATCGCCAACGAGGATGGGCGGGTTGTCGATCCTGTCAGCCGCGCGGTGATTGCCAATGAATACGTCGTCGGCTGGGCGCGCAGCGGTGCAAAGGGCCTGATCGGCACGCACAAGGGCGCTTCTGCCCGGGTGGTAGAACACATGAGAGCCGACGCGGCCGGAATCGCGGCGCGCGAGTTACCCGAGCCCGAAGCCATCGTCTCGCTGCTGCTTGGACGAGGCGTGCAGGTAGTCTCCTTCGCCGACTGGCGGCAACTCGACGCGGTGGAGGTAGCCCGTGCCGCGCGGCGCGGCGCCCCGCGCGACAAGGTCGTGGCGCTGGACGCCATGCTCGAAGTGCTGGCCCGGCGCTGATCACCGACTTGAATTCCTAACCAGTCCCGTCACAGTCACGCATCATCTTGACGCGCCCGCGGCAAGGTCAGGCTGGCCTCGAGACCGGCACCGGGAAGATTGCGCAACGTGATGTCGCCGCCATGGGCGCGGGCGATATTGCGGGCGATGCCCAGACCAAGGCCGGTGCCTCCGGTGTCGCGGTTGCGCGAGTTCTCGCCGCGGTAGAAGGGCTCGAAAACCTGTTCCAGTTCGCTCTCGGGGATACCCGGTCCGGCGTCGCGTATGCGCAGGACGACGCTGTCCGCCTGGTTGACGCAGACGATGGTCGCCCGCTCGCCGTAGCGCAGGGCATTTTCGATCAGGTTGGTCAGACAACGGCGCAGAGCCAGCGGTCGTGCTGCGCAGGAACCCTCGATCCGCCCTTCGATGGCGACGTTCCTGCCTCCGTCGCGATAGTCGCTCTGCAGGCTCTCGAGCAGGGCCATGAGATCGATCGTCTGCACGTTTTCCGCGCCGCTGCTGTCGCGCATGAACTCCAGGGCCTCTTGCACCATCGCCTGCATTTCGTCCAGATCGCGGCCGAACTTCTGTCGTAGCGTTTCGTCTTCGAGCATCTCGGTGCGCAGGCGCAGTCGGGTGAGCGGCGTCTTGAGGTCGTGCGACATCGCCGTGAGCATGCGGGTGCGTTCGGAGATGAAGCGCGACAGCCGCTGTTGCATGGTGTTGAAGGCCCGCGCCGCACGCCTGACTTCGGTCGGTCCGGTCTCCGGCATGGGCGGACGATCGATGTTCTGGCCGAGTTGGTCGGCGGCCCTCGCCAGCGCCGAGAGCGGACCGGTCAGCCAGCGCACCGCCAGCAACGACAACAGGGCGACACTGACCAGCAGGACCAGGAGGGTCAATGCCAGGCGCAGCGGCAGATCCGTCGCTTGAGGCGATAGTGTGGTATCGAAGGTCACCAGCACTCCGTCGCGCAGGGGAACCTGCACCACGAGGGATGGCCCGGTAGGGGCAAAGGGCGGCATGCCCGGGCCGCCCATGCGGTGGCGGCCAGCGAAGCCCCGGGCCGGAGGCTCGCCGATGCCCTTGCCGATGCTGATCTTCGCCGCATCACCCAGCACCCGCTGCAACACGTTCTTGAACATCGTCTGGCGAAAGTCCCCGTCTTCCAGCGCGGCTTCGACCGGCATGGGCGGCGCGTCGAGCGATACGCGCAGTGGCGGCGCTCTGAACAGGGCCGTCACCTTGGGCCTCTCGGCGCTGGGCAGGGTGTCGAGCAGTTGCACGATGTCGGTCATGCGCTGCGCCAGGCGCATGCCCCCGGCGCGATAGAGCAGCTGGTCACGCTCCGTGCGGTTGATGTAGAGGGTGATGGCCTGGGCGGCAAGCAAGCCGCCGAGCAACACCAGGATCAGCCTGCCATGGAGGCTCCTCGGCAGAATGCTCATTGCGGATCCATCTCTACGTTGACGGCTAACACATAGCCCTGTCCACGTACCGTCTTGATGATGTGCGGCTCGGCGGGATCGTCGCCGAGGCGGTGGCGCAATCGGCTCACCTGCAGATCTATGCTGCGGTCCAAGGGATCGGCCTCGCGTCCCTTGGCCAGAAGCATCAACTGGTCGCGGGTGAGCACCTGATTGGCGTGGCTCAAGAAGATGCGCAGCAACTGGAACTCGGCGCCGGATAGTGAGTTCACCGCGCCCTCTGGCGAGAGCAGGTGGCGGGCGACGGTATCGAGCGACCATGTGCCGAAGCGTATGGTCCTGGCCTCGTCGGCGCGCAGATTGAGCGGCAGGCTGCGATAGCGCCGCAGCACGGTCTTGATGCGGGCCAGCAGTTCCCTGGGATTGAAGGGCTTGGCCAGGTAATCGTCGGCGCCCATTTCCAGCCCGATGATGCGGTCGGTCTCCTCGCCGCGCGCGGTGAGCATGATCACCGGCGTCTCGGATTCGCTGCGCAGTCTGCGACAGAGGCTCAACCCGTCCTCACCAGGCAGCATCAGGTCGAGGACGATCAAGTCGATGTGTGCGCGGGCCAACGCCGCCCGCATGGCCTTGCCGTCGGCGACCGTCGTCGCCTGGTAGCCGTTCTTGCGCAGGTAGTCGCCGAGCAGTTGGCGAATTTCGCCGTCATCGTCGACGACCAGGATGTGGTCCGTGCTTTCCATGTCCGACTTTATAAGCGCGCAAGGAAATAGTTTTGTAGCTTAGTGTAACAAGGCGGGGAATACACGTGGCGGCGTACAAATCTGCTACGGGCGGCTTACACCCGAGTGCTCAAATCAGCTCAGGCATCCGCCGAACTCGATGGACAGAAAAGGAGAAGATCATGAAGACCGCGAGCAAGTTTGTTCTCGCCACCGCCACAGCCCTGACCCTGGGTCTTGCTGCGCTTGCCGTATACGCCCATCCGGGTGGCTACGGCCAGGCTTGCGCACCCGGATTCGGCGGCGCTCCAGGCGCAGGACCTATGGGCATGGGGCCGGGCATGGGCCGTGGATTCGGACCCGGCATGGGTCGCGGCCCGGGCTTCGGCAATCCGGCGTCGCTCGCCGAGGGCCGCCTCGCCTGGCTGAAGTCCGAACTGAAAATCACCTCAGCCCAGGAACCGGCGTGGAAGAACTTCGCCGATCAGCAGCGGCAGCAGGCCGAAGCCATGCAGGCCTTGATGAAAGCCATGCCGGAAAAGGCGCCGGCCACGGCCGTGGAGCGCATGGAGGTGCGCAACCAATGGACGAAGCAGCGCCAGGAGCAGGCCGAAAAGATGACGACCGCCTTCAAGGGCTTGTACGCGGCACTGACGCCGGAACAAAGGAGCGAAGTCGACCAGATCTGGGCAGCCAGACACGGCTTCCACGGTGGGCCCGAACGGGGTCGCTGATCGGCTAGCATGGCAGGCGGGCCGCCCGGTACCGGTCCGCAGTGCGCTTCTCGCTCAGCGAAGCAGGAGCAGATAGAGGCCCAGACCGAACATGGCCAGACCGGACATCAGCTTCAGGATACGGCCCTCGCGCTCCTGCAGACGACGCTGGCTCAGCGTCACGACCCCTATGCCGAGGACCATCAGGTCATCGGCCATGTACATCAGGTTGTAGAGCAACAGGTAGCCGTAGTAGCTCGCCCGGTCGAGTTGCCGCAGCGTCAAGATTCGGGTGTACAGGGCCGGGAAACCGGCGGTGCACAGCAGTTCGACCAGTTGCACGAGAAGCGCGAGTACGACCGCGGCGAGGAGGGCCGGCCACAGCCGTTCGGCTGAGACGATGGCCCGGAGCCGGGCGTAAATGCCCGGCTTGGCCGCTGCCGGAATGGACAGCGAGACGCCGTGGCCGAGGGCGAGAAAATCCTTGAGGTTGATCAGACCGGCGATCGCCGCGATGGCGCCGATCACCATCTCCGAGGCCTGCGACAGCCCGATCAGCAGGAAGAGATTGAGCCAGGCCGCCATGAAAGCGAAATAGGCGATACCCTCGATGGCGACGAAAGTTCCGGCGATGGCCAGCATCTTGCGCCGGTCGCGCAGGCTGGCCAGCATGGATAGCATCAGGATCAACACCCAAATCGAACAGGGATTGAAACCGTCGAGCAGGCCAATGACGATGGTAAATAGCGGCAGCCCTACCTCTGACACGCTGAGCTTGCGGCCGATCCAGGGAAGCGCGATAGCATCTTGCTGGTCGGCCTCGCAGCCACTCGTCTCGACGATGCTGCAAGTCGCGGCGGCTGCCTCCGGCTGTTCCTGGCGCCGCTCAAGTGCCGCGCGGATTTGCGCACCGGTGGTCGCCGCGCCATCGAAGCCGACGATCAGGGCGCTGCCCACGCGTATCGTCGGCACCCCGACCTGCGCCACGCCCGCCGTCCGTGCCGCCGCGTTCAAGTGCGCCAGCGCCTCGGGATCGCGCTGGACGTCGCTGATCTTTAGCTGCAGGTCTGCGCCTTGCCCGGCCAGTTCAACGAGGTAGCGCGTCGCCAATTCGCAGTGCGGGCAGCCCTCCCTGACGAAGATTTCCACCTCGGTGGCGGCCGCATGCCACACCGCGGTGAAAAGAAGGACGAGCAGGAAGAGCGCGCGAAGCAAGTGCAGACCTTTACCCCGTTCAGTTCTCAATCTTCCTTGCCACCATGCCGATCAGGGCCGAGCGGCCACGATGCCCTAGTCCTTCTTCGATATCGTCGTCGTATTCGACGAGTTCCTCTATGGTCCAATCGGAGAACGCAGCGCGCAGCATCTCCGAGGTATATAGGTTCCCCACCTCTGGCGGCCCGCCCGTCCTGTACTCCAGTTGCTTCGGTGTATAGCCCTGCAAGATGATGCGGCCGCCGGAGCGGGTGGCATCCTTCATCGCCGCAAATTGGCGCGGACGCTCTCCTGGGCCGGTGAACTGAATGAAGATGCCGACAACCCAGTCGAAATGGTTTCTCATGGCTGCCGGCGGCCAATCGGGGGCAAGGACATCGCCTATCCCGAATTCCACGGCAACTCCGCGCGCCGCCGATAGCTTGCGCGCTTTGGCCACGGCCACGGCCGAAATCTCGACCGCTGTAACCTCCAGCCCCCGTTCGGCCAACCAGACCGAATTGCGGCCTTCGCCGTCGGCTACCGACAGCGCGCTCTGCCCTTGCGCAATCAGCTCTGCGCGCCGGGCGAGAAAGCGGTTGGGTTCCACGCCGAAAAGATAGTCATCGCCCACATCGCGGTAACGGGCACTCCAGCGCGCTTCTTGTCCAGTCATTTGGGCAGCGACTCCTCTTCGTCAGGTGCGTGAAAGACTTGCTCGGTTGGCAGGAAACAATGTACAGGAGCTCCCATGCGCCGCATAGCGACGCCCCCCGTTGCAATTGCCAGTATATTAGGTTATTCTAATGTGCATGAAGACCAACATACTCATCTCGTCCCTATGCTTGGCCGGTGCCGCCCTCGCCGCCGAGCCACTGCCCGTCGTCGTCGTCCAGCCGCGTGCGGTGGCCATCAGCTTTTCCGCTGAAGGTATCATCGAAGCGCAGCAGCAAACCGAGGTCGCCGCGCAGGTGTCCGGTCGCGTTCTGGAAGTGCGCGCCGACGCCGGTCAGGCGGTGAAGAAGGGTCAGGTGCTGATGCGCCTGGACGCGCGCGAGGCCAGCGAAGCCGTCGCTGCCGCCGAAGCCCAGTACATCAACGCCAAGGCCAGCTACGAGCGCAACCGCCGCCTGGTCGAGCAGAAATTTCTCTCGCCCGCGGCGTTGGACAAGACCAAGGCCGACTACGATGCCGCTGCCGCGAATCGCGCCGCCGCGACAGCTACTCAGAGCCACGCCCTGATCCTGGCGCCGATCAGCGGCATCATCGCCCGCCGCCACGCCGAGATGGGTGACATGGCACAGCCCGGCAGGCCGCTGTTCACCCTCTACGCACCGGGCGCGCTGCGCGCCACCGCCAGCGTGCCGCAGTATCGCCTGCGCGAAGTGCGCCAAGTCAGTCAAGCGCAGGTGCTCTTCCCGGAATTGGGCAAGCGACTGGATTCCGCCAGCCTCACCCTGCTACCGACCGTCGATGCCGCTACCCACGTGGCGCAGGTGAGAGTGAATCTTCCCGCCAAGGCCGATGCGCTCGTCGGCGTCACCCCTGGCATGTTCGTACGCGTACAGTTCCTCACCGGCTCGGTGACCAAACTGACGGTCCCGGCGGCGAGCGTCGTGCATCGCGGCGAACTCGCCGCCGTCTATGTTCAGGCAGCTGATGGCGCCATCAGCCTGCGCCAGTTGCGCCTGGGCGAAGCCGTGGGGGACGGCGAGGTCGAAGTTCTAGCCGGGCTGGCGGCGGGCGAGAAGCTGATCGCCGACCCGGTAAAAGCCGCCATCGCGCTCAAGGCCGGGAAGTAGCGAATGAAGCTTGCGACGGAAAAGCTCGGCGTCTCCGGGCGCATCGCCAGCGTCTTCCAGGGCTCGCGCATGACGCCGCTGCTCGGCCTGGTCGCCTTGCTCCTCGGCGTATTCGCCACCCTGGTGACGCCGCGCGAGGAGGAGCCGCAGATCGACGTGACCATGGCCGATGTCATCATCGCCTGGCCCGGCGCCTCGGCCCACGACGTGGAGAACCTGGTGGCACGTCCGGCCGAGCAGGTCTTGTCGCGCATGCACGGGGTGGAACACGTCTACTCGGTGTCGCGGCCGGACGCGGCCGTGGTGACCGTTCAATTCGCCGTCGGTGTCAAGTACAACGACGCCGTGCTGCGCCTCTACGACACCGTACAATCGCACCAGGACTGGCTGCCGCCCAATCTCGGCGTACAGCCCGCGGTGATCAAACCCAAGGGCATAGACGACGTTCCCGTCCTCGCCCTCACCTTCTGGACCAAAGACGCTGAGCACTCCGCCTTCGACCTGCAGCAGGTGGCGCGCGGAGCCGAAATCGAATTGAAGCGCATCAAGGGCACCCGCGACGTGTCCACCATCGGCGGACCGGATCACGTCATCCGCGTCCTACTGGATGTCGAACGGATGAATGCCTACGGCGTCACCACCCAGGATCTGGCGGCGACGCTGAAAGTGTCCAATGCGCTGCAGTCTTCGGGCAGCCTCACCGCCGGCAACCGCGAACTTCTGGTGCAAACCGGCACTTATCTCGAATCCGCCGCCGACGTCAGGCGCCTGGTCATCGCCGTTCGCGACGGCAAGCCGGTGTTCATGAGCGACGTCGCCCAGGTCGAAGACGGCCCCGATCAACCCAAGCACTATGTCTGGCACAGCGACCGCCAGGGGCAGTTTCCAGCGGTGACGCTGCAACTGTCCAAGCAGCCAGGCGTCAATGCGGCGGATGTCACCAACGCCGCCATGGCCCGCATAGCCGCGCTGAAAGGTACGGTCATCCCTGAGGGCGTCGAGGTGACGGTGACGCGCAACTATGGCGCGACCGCCACGGAAAAGGCGCAGAAGCTGATCGGCAAGCTGGTGTTCGCCACGGCTTTCGTGGTGCTCCTGGTGCTGCTGGCGCTGGGCAAGCGCGAGGCGCTGATCGTCGGCATCGCAGTCACCCTGACGCTCGCCGCAACCCTGTTCGCCTCCTGGGCCTGGGGCTTCACGCTGAACCGCGTGTCGCTGTTCGCCCTGATTTTCTCCATCGGCATCCTGGTCGACGATGCCATCGTCGTGGTCGAGAACATTCACCGCTGGCAGGCCTTGCACCCGCAGAAGGCGCTGCTCGACATCATTCCCCTGGCGGTGGACGAGGTCGGCGGGCCGACCATACTCGCCACCCTGACGGTGATCGCCGCCCTGCTGCCGATGGCCTTCGTCACCGGCCTGATGGGGCCCTACATGAGCCCCATCCCGATCAATTCCTCCATGGGCATGCTCTTGTCGCTGGCGATCGCCTTCGTCATCACGCCCTGGCTAGCCGCCAAGTTGCTCGCCACCCATGGCGTCAGAAGGCACGAGCCGTCGCGCCTGGACCGAGCCCTGGACAGCGGATTTCGCCGGCTGCTGCTGCCCTTTCTCGACGACGCCAGCGGTGCGGCCAGCCGGCGCAAGCTGGCTGTCGCCGTGGTCGTGCTGATCCTGGGCTCGGTGTCGCTGACGCTGGTGCAATGGGTGGTGTTGAAGATGCTGCCTTTCGACAACAAGAGCGAATTCCAGGTGATGGTGGACATGCCGGTGGGCACGCCGCTGGAGCAAACGGCGCGCGTGCTGGGAGATATCGGCGCTGAACTGACCAAGGTCGAGGAAGTCGTCGACGTGCAGGCCTACGCCGGCAGCGCCAGTCCGATCAACTTCAACGGCCTGGTGCGCCAGTACTATCTGCGCGCCCAGCCCGAGCGCGGCGACCTTCAGGTCAATCTGGTCGGCAAGCATCACCGCTCCCGCTCCTCGCACGAGATCGCCGTGGCGGTGCGCGACGCCGTGGAGGCCATAGGCCGCAAGCACGGCGGGGTGGCCAAGGTGGTGGAGATACCGCCCGGTCCGCCCGTGCTTGCGCCCATCGTCGCGGAGATCTACGGCCCGGACATGGGCGGCCAGATGGCGGTGGCCAAGGTCGTGCGCACCGGATTTGCCAAGACGCCGGACATCAACACCATAGACGACAGCGTCGAGGCCGACGCCGACAAGGTGGTGCTGCACGTGCTGCAGAACAAGGCGGCGCTGGCCAACGTGGCGCAGAGCGACATCGTCGATGTGGTCGGCACCGGGCTCGCCGGTGCCGACGTAACGCCGGTGCACAACACCGATTCCAAGTTCGAGATTCCGGTACGCCTGACCCTGCCGGCACAACAGCAGGCGAGTCTCGATTCCCTGTTGCGTCTCAAGGTGAGGAGCCGCAGCGGCCAGTTGGTGCCTATCTCAGAACTGGTCGAGGTGCGCCATCGGCCACGCGAAAAAGCCATCTTCCACAAGGATCTGCTGCCCGTGGTGTACGTGGTCGGGGACATGGGCGGCAAACTCGACTCCCCTCTCTACGGCATGTTCGACATCCGCTCGGCCATCGTCGGCCAGGAACTGTCCCAGGGCGGCAAGCTCGGTGACTACTTCTTTCGCCAGCCGGCAGATCCCTACGCGGGCTACGCCATCAAATGGGACGGCGAGTGGCAGGTCACCTACGAGACCTTCCGCGACATGGGGCTGGCCTACGGCGTCGGGCTGATCCTGATCTACCTGCTGGTGGTGGCGCAATTCGGCTCCTACCTGGTGCCGCTGATCATCATGGCGCCGATTCCGTTGACCATCATCGGCGTCATGCCCGGCCACGCCCTGCTCTCAGCCCCGTTCACGGCAACTTCGATGATAGGCATGATCGCCTTGGCCGGCATCATCGTGCGCAACTCCATCCTGCTGGTCGACTTCATTCGGCAGCAGGTGGAGAGCGGCATGGCATTCAAGGAGGCCATCGTCCAATCGGCGGCGGTGCGCGCCAAGCCGATCGCGCTGACCGCGCTGGCAGCGATGCTCGGCGCTCTGTTCATCCTCGATGATCCGATCTTCAACGGACTGGCGATCAGCCTGATCTTCGGCATCCTGGTGTCCACCCTGCTTACCCTGGTAGTGATCCCCGTACTTTATTACGCAGCTTTCAACAAGGAGTCCAAGCAATGAACGTAGATCGCATCATCCGCATCATGGCCGGCAGCTTCATCATCCTCTCGCTCGTCTTCGGCGTCGAGGCGAGCCCGCTCTTCGTTTCCAAGTGGTTTCTCGCGCTCGCCGCCTTCGTCGGTCTGAATCTGTTGCAGAGTGGATTCAGCCGCTTCTGCCCGGCCGAGTCATTGTTTGTGCGCCTGGGCGCCAAGCGTGGCGGTAGCTGTTAGCGGTGCATGTTGCAGCCGAAAGGGCTAGCGGTTAAGCTTCGCGTCCTAAACCGCGAAGGTGCATCCATGAAGTACCAAGTCATACCCGTCACGCCCTTTCAGCAGAACTGCAGCATACTTTGGTGCGAGAAGACACATGCTGCCGCTGTCGTCGACCCGGGCGGCGATCTAGAACGCATCGTTGCCGCGGCCACACGACTGGAGGTCAAGGTGGCCAAGATATTCATCACCCATGGCCACCTCGATCACGCTGGGGGCGCCGCTGCGCTGGCAGCGCGACTGGGCGTGCCGATAGAGGGACCGCAGGAAGAAGATCGCTTCTGGATCGACCAGCTGCCGCAACAGGCGCAGATGTTCGGCGGCTCCCGGGTCGAAGCCTTCACGCCGGACCGCTGGCTAAATGATGGCGACACGGTGAACTTCGGCGATGTGAGGCTCGACGTGCTGCACTGCCCGGGACATACCCCGGGCCACGTCGTTTTTTTCGACGCCGCCGACAAGCTTGCCATCGTCGGTGACGTGCTGTTCCAGGGATCGATCGGCCGTACCGACTTCCCCCGCGGCGATCACGATGCCCTGATACGCTCGATACGCACCAAGCTCTGGCCCCTCGGAGACGATGTCACCTTCATCTCCGGCCACGGGCCGATATCCACCTTCGGCGAGGAAAGACGCGATAACCCCTTCGTCGGTGATTGGACCTGATCCTGAACAAGCCAAATCCCTGGCTGCGGGTCTTTCTTCCCTTTACCGCCGGCTTCTACCTGTCCTACCTGCTGCGCAACGTCAACGCCGTCATCGCGCCCGATCTGACGCGCGATTTCGGACTGGCCGCTACCGACCTGGGCCTGTTGACCAGTGCCTATCTCATCGCCTTCGGCGCCTTCCAGCTGCCGCTGGGCATCCTGCTCGACCGCTACGGGGCACGCCGCGTAGAAACGCTACTGCTGCTGTCGGCCGCCTGCGGCTGCGCCGTGTTCGCCGCAGCCCAAGACCTGGCCCACCTGGTTATGGCACGGGCGATGATAGGCTTGGGCGTCTCCGCCTGCCTGATGGCATCGTTCAAAGCCTGCTCTCAATGGTTTCCGATCGAACGGCAGGCCTCGCTCAACGCGGCCATCATGACCGCCGCTGCTTTGGGCGCGCTCACGGCCACGGTGCCTCTTGGCTGGGCGCTGCCGCTGATCGGCTGGCGTGGCTCCTTCGTCGCGCTGGCGCTGTTCGCCCTCGCCGCCTCCGCGCTGATCTATAGCACACCGGAAAAACCGGCGGCAGCTTCCAAGGAAAGCTTCGCCACGCAGCTACGCGGTCTCGCACAGGTGCTGAAAAGCGCCACCTTCTGGCGCTTCGCGCCGCAGACCGGGCTGATCGTCGGTGGCACGATGGCCGTCCAGGGCCTATGGGCAGTACCCTGGCTGATGAACTTCAACAACTACACGCGGGAGGTGGCAGCGACCCACCTGCTATTGATGAGCCTGGGCATGCTCTTCGGTTACATACTCGTCGCCACCATGGTCAATCGCCTCGCTGCGCGCGGGGTGTCTGCCGAGACGCTGCTGACGCTAGCCATGGGCGTAGTGCTGCTGCTGGGGCTGCTGATGATCTTCGAGGCAGCGTCGACCTATTGGCTCTGGTCAGCCATGGGTCTGGCCTTCAGCGTCACCAATCTCTCCTATGCAATGCTCAGCAAGAATTTTCCGATGCAGTTCGCGGGCCGCGCCAATACTGCCCTCAATCTGTTCGCCTTCGTCGGTGCGTTTTCCGTGCAAGGAGGGTTTGGCGCCATCGTGGACCTGAATCTGGCGCGCGGCGCCGTCGCACATGACGCTTATCGCAGTGCCTTCGCCGCGCTGCTGGTGGCACAGGGACTGAGCTTTGCCTGGTACCTATTCGGCGCGCGCCGGCCGGTGCACCCCGGGTACGAGGGCATTTCCCCATCCTCCATTTCAGACCGGCCGGGCAACGGACGCTAGAACTCGAGCGGGTCGACGTCGATGTGCCAGCGCAGATCGCGTGGCGCCTTCAGTTGATAGAGCTTGTTCACCCAGCCAGCAAGAAAGCCCTGCAGGACCGGCCGGCTGGGCGACTCCACCAGCAGTTGTCCCCGCTCCAGCGCCATGACGCGATGCATGCGCATCGGCACCGGATCGTAGAGGCAAACCGCGTCCGGAAGCATTTTCTTCGCTGTTGCAGCGGCCAGCTTTAAGAACGCCAGCGCGGCATCGAGTTGCTTCGCCTCGGCCGTGAGCAAGGCCTGAAACGAGAACGGTGGAAAGCCGGCGGCGCGCCGTTCGGCCAGCTGTGTTTCGGCGAAACGCCGATAGTCGTGCGCGATCAGCGCCCTATAGAGCGGGTGCGTCGGATACTCGGTCTGGATCAGCACCTCACCGGCCAGCGCGGCGCGGCCGCTGCGCCCGCCGACCTGCATCAACTGTGAAAACAAGCGCTCGGGTGCGCGAAAATCCGCGGCAAACAGAGCGGCGTCGGCACCGACCACGCCGACCAGGGTGAGGCGCGGGAAGTCATGTCCCTTGGCCAGCATCTGGGTGCCGATCAGGATGTCGGCGCCTCCGTCGTGGATGGTGGCGAGCAGGCTCTGCCATTTGTTTGGGGTGCTCGCCGAGTCACGGTCGACGCGCAGGATGCGAGCGCCGGGAAGGCGCTGTCCCAGCGATTCCTCCAGGCGCTGCGTGCCGCGGCCGAAAGGATGGACATCGGGATTGCCGCAGTCCGGGCAGCGCGGCGGGATCATCTCCTCCCAGCCACAATGGTGACAGCGCATGCGGCGGTCCACCAGATGCAGCACGAGATTCGCGGCGCAGCGCCGGCAGCGGCTAATCCAGCCACAGGCAGGGCAGGCCAGCACCGGCGCATAACCACGGCGGTTCAAGAAGACCAGGCTCTGCTCGCCCCGCTCCAGGCGCGCCACCAGGGCCGTGAGCAACGCAGCACTAAAGCCATCCTGCAACTTCTCGCGGCGGGTATCGATGCAGCGAACCACCGGCATCTCGGCGTCGGCGACGGCCCGTCGCGGCAATTCGAGCAGACGATAGCGGCCGTTGCTGGCGTGAAAGAAAGTCTCCAGCGATGGGGTCGCGGAACCGAGGACGACGGGCAGGTCGAGTTGATGGGCGCGCCAAACGGCAACATCGCGGGCGGAATAGCGCAGGCCCTCCTGCTGTTTGAAGGAGGCGTCGTGTTCCTCGTCGACCACGATCAGCCCTAGCCGGGGCATGGGCGTAAATACGGCCAGACGTGTACCGAGAACGATGTCGGCCTCGCCCGCGAGCGCCGCCATGAAAGCGCGCGAACGCGCTGCCGGCGCCATGCCGCTGTGCGCCGAGACTATCCGCGCCTTGGGAAAGCGCTTGGCGACGCGTTCCTCGAGCTGTGGGGTGAGAGCGATCTCAGGCACGAGCATCAAGGACTGTCGGCCCTGCCCCAGGATTCGTTCGATCAAGCGCAAATAGACTTCCGTTTTGCCGCTGCCGGTCACACCGTGCAGAAGAAATGCACCATAGCGGCCGAAGCTTTCAGCGACCGTCGTGATGGCGCTTTGCTGCTCGGGCAAGAGCGCCGGCAGCACCGCTGCTTCGACGTCGTTTTCTTCGGCAGCGCCAATGCGCGTTTTGCGGGCACGCGGCAGCTTGCCCCGGCGCAGCGCTGGTGGCAGCGCCATGGCCATGACCTCGCCGAGCGGATGCTGATAATAGCGGCTGAAAAATTCGGTCAATGCAAGCCAGTCCGCCGGCATGGGTGGTAGGTCGCGCAGGATTTCTCCCGCCAACTTGAGTTCGCCGTGCTCGCTCTGCGACAGAACGGCGACGATGATTCCGAGTTTCTCGCCGCTGCCGAAGGGCACACGCACGCAGCGTCCGACATCGCCCTGGTCTGCGCCGGCTAACCAATAGTCGAACAAGCGCAACAGGGGGAGATCGACAGCGACGCGAATGACCGGCAGTTTCATCTGATCAGCAAGTTGTTCGCAAGACTTCGATCCAACTTCCTTATTGAGCCCTAATACCTTGCCATATAAGGGGATTAGGCTCTGGCTTTAGTCCTGTGGATAAATATGTGGGCAATTATCGGCGCCTGCCGCATCGCATCATCGCCGCATCCCCCTATTGACGCGGGCCTTATTATTGTGATGTGAATTAGTTCTTATAAATCATATCAATGCAATCAAGACTGGGACCAGCTTGGCTGCAGCCCCGCATTTCACAAGCAAGCGCTATTCTGTGCATAAGTCAAGCGTTCCCGGTCACAAGAACGCCATGGCAGTGCTCACTAACCGGCCTTGCCGTGCAGGACGCGGCTATGCCCATGGACTGCGTCGACCAGCGCGCTGACGTGGTCGGGGGGCGAATACTGCGATATGCCATGGCCAAGGTTGAAGACGTGGCCGCCACTAGGTCCGCCAGAATGAAAATCATCTAGCACTCGCCGCGCCTCCGCAGCCACCACCTCCGGCGAAGCGAACAAGACCATGGGATCAAGATTGCCCTGCAAGGCCACGCGATCACCGACACGTCGGCGCGCCTGCGCGAGGCTCGTCGTCCAATCGAGGCCAACGGCATCGCAGCCGATGGCTGCAATGTCCTCCAACCACTGTCCGCCACCCTTGGTGAAGACGATGCTGGGAACGACGCCGCCGTCCTGTTCGCGTATCAGGCCATCGACGATGCGTCGCAGGTAGTCGAGGGAAAATTCGCGATAGGCGCGATGGGACAGCGCACCGCCCCAGGTATCGAAAATCATCACCGCTTGCACGCCGGATTCGATCTGCGCATTCAGGTAGTCGGTCACCGCCGTCGTCGTTACCGCGAGCACATGGTGCAGCAGATCGGGCCGCTCATAGAGCATGGTCTTGACCCGGCGGAAATCGTCAGAGGCCCCGCCCTCAATCATGTAGCAAGCGAGCGTGAATGGACTGCCGGAGAAGCCGATCAGCGGAACCGAGTTGCCAAGTGCACGGCGAATCTCGCTCACCGCGTCCATCACGTAGCGCAAACGGTCATTGGGATCCGGCGCCACCAGCGCCCTTATCTCCCATTCCTCACGCAGCGGCCGCTCGAATTTTGGGCCCTCGCCATCGGCAAAATACAGGCCGAGCCCCATCGCGTCAGGAACGGTGAGTATGTCCGAGAAAAGGATGGCGGCGTCGAGATCGTAGCGTGCCAACGGCTGCAGTGTCACCTCGCAGGCCAGGCTTGGACTCTTGCACAGGCTCAGAAAGCTGCCGGCACGGCGACGGGTCTCGCAATACTCGGGCAAGTAGCGACCAGCCTGCCGCATCAGCCACACGGGGGTGAACTCGACGGGCTGCCGTAGCAGCGCGCGCAGAAACGTGTCGTTCGTCGGACGGGCCATGGTCGCAATCGCTGCAGTAAAGCCGCGATTCTACCCTCTTCGAGACAGCTTCGAGCGCCAGGCGAAGGGCCACGCAAGAGACTACCTTCGGCCGCCGCGCTGAGTCCGGCGCAGGCTAAGACATGGAGCCGCAATGCGACGAGCCACCGCCACCGCCTTCCCCGGGAATGGGGTTGGCGGGAATGTCAATCCTCTTCTTTCTTGGGAGTGCGCAAACCCAGATCCCTGAGCTTGCGGTAGAGATGGGTGCGTTCCAATCCGCTTCTTTCCGACAGGCGCGTAATGTTGCCCCTCTCGGCTTTCAGGTGATGCTCGAAGTACAGGCGCTCGAAGACCTCGCGCGCCTCGCGCAAGGGCAGGGTCATCACTTCCTCGCTCAAGCCGCCGAGGCCTGGGGCCTCCGCCTGTGCCTGTGGCGCCAGCAGTTGGGCGGCCTCGTCGGCGGCGATTTCCTCTTCCAGGGCGGAGAGCGCCAAGGATTTCACCACGCTCTTCAGTTCTCCGTAGCCGCCCGGCCAGGAATGCTGACGCAGGGCGTTCAATGCGCCGGTCGACAGGCGCCGCAGCGGCACCTCGTCGGAGTCGGCCAGCTGGGCGAGCAGATGGTTGGCAATCTCTGGAATCTCGTCGGCCAGTTCCGCCAGCGTCGGTGCCCCCAGCCAGGTGTCGAAAAGGCGCGCGAGCTGCATCTCCTCCCATCCCGCCGCAAGCAATGTACTCTGCTCCTGGGCCGTGGCTGCCACCAGTCGCAGGCCGAATTTCTCCAGACGCTCGGCGGCAAACAGGAGATTTTTCTGCTGCAGGCGGTTGAGCCAGCCGATCTCCTCTGCATAGAGGACACCGCCTGCCGCCTCCTGCAGCGCTTCGACCGAAAGCGGCACGCTGTCCAGGGACAGGTCCATCCATGTCTTACCCGGTGCTTGCAGGGTCCGCGCCGCCAATTCGATGATGCCACCGGGCGCCGACTTGATCATCAGCAACCGACTCTTCGCCGCCATCTGTTCCAGACGCTTCTTCAGGTCGCGCAACGGCATGGAACGGGTAAACGCCGTCAGGGACAGGCCGCCAGTCGCCGCTTGCGGCGTCTTCGCCAGGGCGCGCTTTACCGAGGAGAGCAGTTTCTGCAGGGCGATCGGCTTTTCCAGAAAATCCATTGCGCCGATCTTGGTCGCCTCAACTGCTGTGTCTATCGTGCCGTGCCCCGACATCATGATCACCGGCATGTTGAGCTTGCCGCCGCCGGCCCATTCCTTGAGCAGCGTGATGCCGTCGCTGTCGGGCATCCAGATGTCGAGCAGCACCAGGTCGGGCCGAGCGGCCTGGCGAGCAGCGCGAGCAGCGCCGGCGTTCTCCGCCAAGAGTACGTCGTAGCCCTCGTCGCGCAATATCTCCGAGAGCAGTTCGCGTATGCCTATTTCGTCGTCGACTACCAATATCTGTGGCATGGCGTCCTCATTTGGGAGAATTGACGGCGGCGAAACGTATGCTCACCTCGGCGCCGTGTGGCAGGCGATTGGCGATGTGGATCTCACCGCCGTGTTCGTCAACGATTTTCTTCACGATAGCCAAGCCGAGACCACTGCCCTTGGGCTTGGTCGTAACGTAGGGTTCAAAGGCGCGCGCCAGAATTTGCGGCGGGAAACCGCCGCCGCTGTCGCGCACCGTGAGCACAACGGAACCGTTCTCGCGGCGCGTCGTGACAACGACTTGGCGGCTCTCCGCATCAACCAGCGCATCCGCTGCATTGGCGAGCAGGTTGTGCAACACCTGCCGCAGCAAGGTCGGATCGCCGGCGACCCCCGGCAAGCTGGCCTCCAGCTCGCTTCCCACCTTGACTTCGGCAGTCTCGTAGAGCACCAGCACTTCCCGCACCAAGGCGTTGAGATCCAGGGTCTGCAGCTGCGGCGGCGGCTGGCGTGCATAGTCCCGAAAATTGTTCACCATGTTCTTCATCGCCTCGACCTGATTGACGATGGTCTGGGTGGCGCGCGCGAGCAGCTCGCGCGCGCCACCGTCAAGTTTGTCGGCAAGTTTGTGCTGCAGCCGCTCGGCGGAGAGCTGTATCGGCGTCAAGGGATTCTTGATCTCGTGCGCCAGGCGCCTTGCCACCTCGCCCCAGGCGGCGGCGCGCTGCGCCGCCATCAGGGTGGTGATGTCGTCAAAGACGACGACGTGGCCGCCCCCAACCGTTGTCGGTAGGGTGGAGCCGCGCAACAACAATACCTGTGGCGCCTCGCCGGGCCGCTCGATGTCCAGCTGCTGCTGCCACTCGGGGCCCCCCTCATAGCCCTCGCGGATGGCTGCACTGAATGCCTCGTGCCCCGTCCATTCATCCAGGGAGCGCCCGGCCAGGGCTTTGAGCTCGCCGCCGAGGATCGAATCGGCGCCGCGGTTCGACGCGCGCAGTCTGAAGTCCTCGTCAAAGGCCAGCACACCCGCCGAGAGATTGGCAAGCACGCTCTCGAGATAGGCACGAGCCTCCTCGAGGCCGCCGCGGTGACGCTCGGCGTCACGCCGCGCTTCGTCGAGCTGGCGCGTCATGCGATTGAAAGACTGGGTCAGGACCCCGAGTTCGTCGGTTGTCTCCAAGGCCGCGCGCGGCGAGAAGTCGCCCGCTGCAACTGCCTGGGTGCCCTCGGCAAGGATGAGCAACGGCGCCACCAGTCGGCGCGCCAGAAAGAAGGCCAGGGCGATCGCCGCGAACAATGCAAGCAAGAGGGTCAGGGTCAGGGTCAGGGTGTAGATGCGCTTCAAGCCCTGCCGCCCGAGCGACAACTCCTGGTAGTCACGATAGGCGGCTTCGACGCTCTCGGCGCTGCGCGCGATCGACGGTGATACCGCCTGGGTCAACTGCAGCACGCTCTTCTCCATCGACATCGCGTCCCCGCTCACCGGAGTCAGCGCGCGCAGGATCAGGCCGCTCGTCGCGTCGCCCTCGATCAGCGCCAGACCCCGACCCTGCCGCGCCTGACGCAACTGACTGGCGCTAGGCATGTCGGGCAGCAGTCTTTCGAAATCGCTGGAACTGCTCGCCAGAACCTGTCCGCTGGCGGCGAACAGGGTCGCCGTCTGCGCACCAGCTTGTTCGCGCAGGCGATTCAACTGCATCGGCCTGACCTGGCCCGATCCGGCCAGGTCCAGGGCCATGCCGCGCCCCTTCTCGGCCAATTCGGCGAGTTGGCCGTCGAGCACGCTGCGGCCGAGATTGAGACCGCCTTCAAGCGCCGATTCGACTCGCACATCGAACCAGGACTCGATGCTGTTGACCGCAAATTGCAGCGACACGCCATAGACGAGGACTCCAGGCAGCACCGCCATCAGGGCCAGCATGAGCAGTAGGCGGGACTTCAGGCGCGAACCGAACTGGCCTTGGCGGTACTCGCGCCACAGCGCCTTCAACTGGACCATCAACAACCCGAGCAGGGCGACGGCGACAACGGCATTGAGGCCGAGCAGCAGGGGGTAATGGCGAGACAACAGGTCTGTATTGGCGCTTGCGGAAGCGAGCAGGAAGAACAGGATGGCCGCAACCACCATGGCGATGATGGCCAGGATTCTCATTTGCCCCCACCCTCGACATTGGTGACCGCCGGCACGAAGGTCCAGCGCTGGGTCGTGGCCTCGACCTGCCAGTCGCGGTTGGCGATGGCATCGACCTGGAAGGGCTTGGGCAATTGCTGACGGTCCAGGGACAGGCGGAGAGCCGCCTGGTAGGTCTCGCCGGGCTTGAGCATCCCCTTATCCGCTACCGGCAGCGAGGCGATGCGCGCCATTACGCGCAAGGCCTCCCCGAGCGTCGCGAAGTTCTGGTGCAAGCCCCCGTTGGAAAGGCGATATTGCCGAGTCAGCGCGTTGTAGGCCAGGCGATAGCTGATCGTCTTACCGGCGACATGCTCGTTCGACCAATACCATCGATTGCGCGTCAGATCGAACTCCATTACAAAATACAGCGGCACGCCTCGGGAGACTGCCTCTTCAAGATGGCTGCCGAGTTCTACCTGAAATTGCGCCGAGAGCACGTAGCCTTCGTCTCCGGCACTCAAGCTCGCCTCCAGCGGTTCTATCTTGCCTGCCAGTGCCCATCCCGGCAGGACGAGCAAGATGAGCAACAGACAGCGCGCCAGATAGATCGCCCTACGCCTCTGCGCGGCAGCCCCGGCTGCGGCTTCAGGGCGAGCCGCGTTTCCACAACAAAGCGTAGAAGAAACCGTCATGTTCCCTTTGTGGCAATAGCTGCCAATGCTGTTCTCCGGGCCTGCCCGCCGGTCCGGTCGGCAACAGCACCGCGTCTTGGTGGCGCTGCGCGAAAGCAGCGAGCTGCTGCGCGTTCTCCTGGGGGAAAACCGAGCAGGTACAGTAAAGCATTTTGCCATCGGGAGCGAGCACGCGCCACAAGGCATCGAGTATCTCCGCCTGCATCGCCGCGAACCCGACGAGATCATTCGCCCGGCGCAGCCACTTGCTGTCGGGATGACGGCGCACAACACCTGACGCGGAACAAGGCAGGTCGGCGAGCACGCGCTGGAAAGGCCGGCCATCCCACCACAGATCCAGGCTGCGGCAATCGGCAACTCCGATCCGAGCTGTCAGGCCCAGGCGCTCCAGGCTGCTGCCGATGCGCGCGGCACGGCCGGCATCGACGTCGAGCGCGAGCAAGTCGATGTCGGCCAGTTCGAGCAGGTGCGCGCTCTTGCTGCCGGGCGCGGCGCATGCGTCGAGCACGCGCATGCCATCTCGCGCAGCGAGCAAGGGCGCGGCCTGTTGCGCCCCCCAGTCCTGCACCGAAACCCGCCCCTCGGCAAAGCCGGGAAGCCGCACCACCGGCACCGGTTGTGGGAGGAGGATGGCGCTGTCATCCAGCGCCCGTGCCTCTATGCCCTGATCGCGCAGCTCGCGCAAGTAGCTGTCAACGTCGCTGCGCCGCCGATTGACTCGCAGGCTCATCTGCGGGCGCTCGTTGCCGGCAGCCAGTATGGCCTGCCAATCGTCTGGGTAGCCTTCGCGCAGCAGGGTAATCCACCAGTCCGGGTGCCGATACAGAGCGCTGGTCTCGGCATCAGCCGCCGCCTCCAGTTCTGCGCGTCGGCGCAAATAGCTGCGCAGCAAGGCGTTGGCCAGCGCCGTGTACTTGCCGCGGCGAATGGAGCTCGCAGCGCTCACGGCCTGATCCACCGTCGTATGGCTGTCCTCCGGGCGCTGCGCCAGCCGATACAACGCCGCCAGGAGCAGCGCGCGCAGTCGGGTCTCGCGCAGAGGCACGTGCAGAAGTTTCTGCAGAAAGAAATCGCCGCGAGCGTAGCGGCGCAGGGCTCCGTAGCTCAGGTCCTGCACCGCCCCCCGCGTTGCCGCGGCCAAGGACCCATGTGCGCGCCAACACTCGGCCAGCGCCACGTCCAGGCTGCGCCCGGCGATCACGGCGGCAATCGCCTCGGCCGCCAGGCTGAACGCGTGGGCGAGGGAGTCTTCGGCAAGCTGGTTGGGCATGGCGGCGGCCATCCTAGCAGAATGGCGCCATCGCCCCCGTGCCGGTCAGATCATCGCGCGCAACCGGGCGATGCGCTCCTCGGTCGGTGGGTGAGTGGCGAACAGTCCCGCGAGGCCACCGCCGGAGAGGGGATTGATGATCATCATCTGCGCCGTCTCCGGGTGGTTCTCTGCCGGACCCATCGGCGTGCCGCGCGCATAGGCCTCGATCTTCGCCAGTGCGTCGGCGAGCGCGCCGGGGTCCCCGGACATTTCCGCGCCACCGCGATCGGCATCGAATTCCCGCGCCCTGGAGATGGCCATCTGGATCAGGCTGGCGGCAATCGGTGCCAGCAAGGCGACCAGGATCCCCATAAGCGGATTGCGCCTGCCTTCGGAGTCGCGACCGCCAAAGAACATGGCGAAGTTTGCCAGTGCCGAGATGGCACCGGCCATGGTCGCGGAGATGGTTGAGATGAGGATGTCGCGATGCAGGACGTGTGAAAGTTCGTGCCCCAAGACGCCACGCAGTTCGCGCGCCGAGAGCAATTGCAGGATGCCTGTCGTGACCGCCACGGCGGCGTGCTCCGGATTGCGGCCGGTGGCGAAGGCGTTGGGTTGGGCTTCGTCGATGATGTAGACGCGGGGCATCGGCAGGCCGCCGCGCGCCGCCAGTTCGGCAACGATGCGAAAGAGGTAGGGCGAGGAGGACTCGTCCACCTCCTGCGCGTTGTACATTCCCAGCACCATCTTGTCCGAGAACCAGTAGGAAAAGATGTTCATGCCACCGCCCAGAAGCAGGGCCAGCAACATCCCCTGGCCGCCGCCGATCATGCCGCCGAGGGCTCCGAAAAGGGCCATGATGGCCGCCATCAGTACGCCAGTCTTCAACCAGTTGCCGAACATAGGCCTAGTCTCCGCGTCTCGCGGCGCAAGCCGCATCGGAATAGCAGATGGATGCGTTCGTCAAAATTTCAAGCCAGACGGTCACCCGGGGCCAGCACCAAGCCTTGCAGGAACTCGCCTGCGGCCAAGCGCCGGCTACCCGGTCGCTGCAATTCGACTATGCGCAGCGCCCCGCTGCCGCAGGCGACGACGATTCCGGACCGATCGGCGGCGATGATGCGCCCCGGCGCGTCGCTCTCGTCACCGCCAGCCAGTTCGGCCCGCCAGACCTTCAGGGTCTGAGCTTGGTAGGACGCCGTCGCTCCCGGCGACGGATAGTAGGCGCGCACCTGGCGCTCGAGTTCCTGCGCTGGCTTAGTCCAATCGAGCGCCGCCTCGGCTTTGTCTATCTTCGCCGCGTAGCTTGCACCCTCGGCCGCCTGGGAGACCGGGGCAAGCTGGTCGAGGCGGGCCAGGCAGTCGACAACCATTTCGGCACCCAGCGCCGCCAATCTTTCACCGAGGGTCGCTGCCGTGTCCGTACCGGCGATGGCGATAGCTCGCCGCACCAGCACCGGCCCCGTGTCGAGACCGGCATCCATCTGCATGATGGTAATGCCGGTCTCGCCGTCACCCGCTAGGATGGCCCGCTGGATCGGCGCCGCGCCGCGCCAGCGCGGCAGCAGGGAAGCGTGGATGTTGATGCAGCCCCGGCGCGGCATATCGAGCACCGTCTGGGGCAGGATCAGGCCATAGGCAACGACCACCATCAGTTCGGCTCCCGTCTGCCGAATCGTCTCTTGACTCTCGGCATCGCGCAAACTACGCGGCTGATAGACAGGCAGCGCGTGTTGCTGTGCGAGCTGTTTGACGGGACTGGCGGCGAGCTTCATTCCGCGCCCCGCCGGACGATCGGGCTGAGTCAGCACCAGGGCCACACCGTGGCCGGCGTCGAGTATGGCTTGCAGCGCGGTGGCGGCGAAAGCCGGCGTGCCGGCGAAGATGAGCTTCATGGCGGGCGGCCTCAGGCGGTCAGCCGCGGGTGGTGCTTGATCAGCTTGTTTCTTATGCGCGTCTGCTTCAGACGCGACAGGTAGTCGACGAACAGCTTGCCCTGCAGGTGGTCGATTTCGTGCTGTATGCAGACAGCCAGCATGCCCTCGGCGTCCATCTCGAACACCTTGCCGTCCAGACCAAGCGCGCGCACCCGGACGCTGGCGCTGCGCACCACGTTGTCGTAGACCCCCGGCACCGAGAGGCATCCTTCCTCGCCCTCGCACTCTCCGTCGCGCGTCAGGAGCTGTGGATTGATGAACACCTGCAGTTGTGACTTGTCGTCTGAAACGTCGATGACGATCACCTGGAGGTGCACATCGACCTGGGTCGCGGCCAGACCAACGCCGGGCGCCGCGTACATGGTCTCGGCCATGTCACCGACCAGTTGTCTGATCTTGGCATCCACGCTCGCGACCGGCAGCGCTACCTTCTGCAGGCGAGGGTCGGGATAGATGAGTATCGGCAATCGGGCCATGGCTTGCTGGATCAGGGGATAACATGCAAAATCGGGTACACACACAAATGTCACCGGGTTAGCGATGACGAGGTGGACAACCCCAGACAACCGGCGAGGTGCCACGATGTCGCGCATTATATCTGCGCTGTTGCTCATTTTTTCAAGCCTGGTGGTCTTCTCGCAGCCCGCCTGGAGCGCCCCTACAGAGGCGCTGGAACTGGCCGACAACGCGCCCGACAGGCACATTGTGGTGCGCGGTGACACCCTCTGGGACATCGCTGCGAAATTTCTCAAGCAGCCCTACCGCTGGCCGGAGATTTGGCGCCTGAACCAGGAGGACATCAAGAATCCGCACCGCATCTATCCGGGCCAGGTGGTGGTGCTCGACCGGCGCGAAGCGGTGCCGCGCCTGAGCCTGGAGGACATGGTGAAGGTCGAGCCACGCGTCTATTCGAGCGAAGAACGACAGGCCATTCCAAGCATACCGCAAAAGGCCATCGAACCTTTCTTGTCGCAGCCTCTGGTGCTCGAGGCCAACGCCCTGGACCCGGCGGCGCGCATCGTCGCCACGGCGGAGAACCGTGTCTATCTCGGTATGGGAGATATCACCTACGCAACAGGGGTGGCGGAAGGGGTCAAGCTGTGGAACATCTATCGGCCGGGTAAGACCCTGGTCGACCCGGATACCGGGGAGACACTCGGCGTCGAAGCAATCTTCCTCGGTAGCGCCCGCCTGGTTCGCGCCGGCGAACCGGCGACCATCGAGATCGTTGCATCGCGCCAGGAGATCGGCCGCGGCGACCGACTGCTGCCGGCGCCGCCAATCGACATCATCAGCTACGTGCCGCACGCACCGGCGACCCCCATCGCGGGGCGCGTGATTTCCGTCTATGGCGCGGTCGCCGAAGGCGGCCGCAATTCCATCGTCTCTCTGTCGCGCGGGCAGCGAGACGGCATCGAAATCGGCCACGTGCTGGCGCTGAGCCGCGCGGGGAGGGAGGTCAGCAACCAATACCAGGGCAAGAAGGAAGTTTTCAAGCTGCCTGACGAGCGATATGGCCTGCTTTTCGTATTCCGCGTCTTCCAGCGCGTGTCCTACGCGCTGGTGATGAATGTCAGCCGGCCGGTAGTCCCCGGCGATCTGGTGCGCAATCCCTGAACACGGACGGACTCGCCGCCTGGTTACGCCTGACGCTGATTCCGGGCCTGGGCGGCGAGCGCCAGCGCCGTCTGCTCAAGGCCTTCGGCCTGCCCGAAGCGATCTTCAGCGCCGGCTACAGCGCCCTGTCGGCCGTCGTAGGCAGCGATATTGCGCGCACGCTGCTCGACCACGACCCGGAGGCCGGGATCGCAGCAGCGCTGGATTGGGCGACGAAGCCAGGCAAGCGCATTGTCACGCTCGCCGATGCGGACTATCCCCAGGTTCTGCTCGACTGTGCCGACCCTCCGCTCCTGCTCTACCTCAGCGGTCGCGCTGAGTTGCTAAACCGACGCAGCCTGGCCATCGTCGGCAGCCGCAACCCGACGCCGCAAGGGCTCGCCGACGCCAGCGCTTTCGCCTCAGCCCTGGGTCAGGCCGGATTGACCGTGGTCAGCGGCATGGCGCTAGGCATCGACGCCGCCGCGCATCGCGGCGCCCTGGCCACCCCAGGCGCCACCATCGCCGTGATCGGCACCGGCGCAGACCGCATTTATCCGGCGCGAAACCGGGATCTCGCCCACGCCATCGCCGCGGACGGCGCCATCATCAGCGAATTTCCCCTGGGAACACCCCCGATCGCCGCCAACTTCCCGCGCCGCAACCGGCTGATCGCCGGCTTGGCGCTAGGCTGTCTGGTGGTGGAGGCCGCTGCGAAGAGTGGCTCCCTGATCACCGCGCGTCTTGCAGTGGAATGCGGTCGCGAGGTCTTCGCCATACCCGGTTCGATCCATTCGCCCCTGGCCAAGGGCTGCCATCAGTTGCTCAAGCAGGGCGCCAAGCTGGTCGAATCGGCCGAGGATATCCTCGAAGAGCTGCATTGGTCGGCGCCGCTGGCGACACCGCCTCAGCCCGGCCCGAAGAGCGTGGCGGAGGGCGAACTGCTGCGAGTCATAGGCCACGATCCGTGCGCGATCGACACGCTGGTTGCACGCAGCGGCTTGACGCCCGACGCACTTATTGCCATGCTGTTGCAACTGGAATTGGAAGGTCGGATCGCCAGCCTGCCCGGTGGCCTTTATCAACGCCTGCATTGAACGAACGTACATACACTGCCGACGCCATGTTCGACATCCTCGTCTACCTGTTTGAGACCTATCACCAGCCCGCCGCCTGCCCGGAACCCTCGGTGCTGGCGCGCAAGCTCACTGCAGCCGGTTTCGACCAGGCGGACATCTCCGCCGCCCTCGGCTGGCTCTCTGGTCTCGAGCGCCTGGCGCAAGACGACAGCCGCCCCCCCGGTCCCGGTTCGCTGCGCCTTTACTGCAGCGCGGAACTGACCAAACTGTCGGTGCCCTGCCGCGGTTTCTTGAGTTTCCTGGAGAACGCTGGCGCGATTGACGCCGTGCTGCGCGAAATGATCATCCAGAGCGCCATGGTCCTGCCCGAGCGGGTGGTTTCCCTAGGCACCCTGAAGATCATCGTCCTGATGGTGATGTGGCGGCGCGACGAGGCGATCGACACGCTGCTGCTCGAGGAATTGCTCGCGGAAGAAGACGATTTGCCCTATATGCACTGAGACGGGTGGTCTCCGTCCCTTGCAACTTTCCCCTTGATGCGCTTATGATGCCGCGCTTCGCACCGCCGTCTATGCGGTAGGCATCCCGACATGAGCAAACAGCTGATAATCGCAGAAAAGCCCTCGGTGGCCGCCGACATCGCCCGAGCCTTGGGTGGCTTCGTCAAGGAGCACGATTACTTCGAGAGCGAGCAGTTCCTGCTCTCCTCCGCCGTCGGCCACCTGCTCGAACTGGCCGTGCCGGAAGAGTACGAGGTCAAGCGCGGCAAGTGGTCCTTTGCCCACCTGCCGGTGATTCCCCCGCACTTCACCTTGAATCCCATCGAGAGGACCGAGGATAGGCTGAAGCTGCTCACCCGGCTGATGAAGCGCAAGGACGTCGCGGCCATCATCAACGCGTGCGACGCCGGACGCGAGGGTGAACTGATCTTCCGCTACCTCCAGCAGCACGCCGCGGTAGAGAAGCCGGTGCGCCGCCTGTGGCTGCAGTCCATGACCCAGGGCGCTATCAAGGAAGGCTTCGCCCATCTGCGCAGCGACGTCGAGATGAAGCCGCTCGCCGATGCCGCCCGCTGCCGTTCCGAGGCCGACTGGCTGATCGGTATCAACGGTACCCGCGCCATGACCGCTTTCAATTCGAAGAGCGGTGGTTTCCACAAGACCCCGGTCGGCCGCGTGCAAACGCCGACCCTGGCGATTCTGGTCGAGCGCGAGGAAAAGATCCGCAAGTTCGTCTCGCGCGACTACTGGGAAGTCGAGGCCGAATTCGGCGCCGTCGCCGGCAACTACCGCGGCCGCTGGTTCGACGAGAAGTTCAAGCGCGACCCGGGTGTCGATGGCGACGAGCACGCCCGCGCCGAGCGACTCTGGGACGCCGCCCGCGCCGAGGCGATCAGAGCCAAGTGTCTGGGCAAAGCGGGCATCGTGGAAGAGGAGAGCAAGCCCACGACGCAGCTCTCCCCCTTGCTCTTCGACCTCACCTCGCTGCAGAGAGAGGCCAACGGGCGTTTCGGCTTCTCCGCCAAGACCACGCTCTCCCTGGCCCAGGCGCTCTACGAGAAGCACAAGGTGCTGACCTATCCGCGTACCGATGCCCGGGCGCTGCCCGAGGACTACATAGGCACGGTCAAGGAGACCCTGCAAGCCTTTTCGGGCACGCCCTACACAACTTTCGCTGGACAGATTCTCAAGGGCGGCTGGGTGCATCCGAACAAGCGCATCTTCAACAACGCCAAGATCTCCGACCACTTCGCCATCATCCCCACTGCGCAGGCGCCGAAGAACCTCTCCGACGCCGAGCAGAAGCTCTACGATCTGGTCGCCAAGCGCTTCCTCGCCATCTTTTATCCGGCCGCCGAATACAACGTGACGACGCGCATCACCCGCGTCGAGAATGAGCCGTTCAAGACCGAAGGCAAGGTACTGATAGCCGCGGGCTGGCTCGCCGTCTATGGCAAGGAAGCCCAGGCCGACGATGAGACGCCGCAACTGCCGCCTGTGGAGAAGAACGAGCGCGTCTGGGCCAACGACGTCCTGGTCAAACCCAATCAGACCAAGCCGCCGCCGCGTTTCAACGAAGCGACCCTGCTCTCGGCGATGGAAGGGGCGGGCAAGCTGGTCGAAGACGAGGAGTTGCGCGAGGCCATGGCTGCCCGCGGTCTGGGCACGCCGGCCACCCGCGCCGCCACCATCGAGGGCCTGATCAACGAGGAGTACGTGCATCGCAATGGCCGCGAGTTGCAGCCGACGGCCAAGGCTTTTTCACTGCTCTTCGCACTCTCCGAACTGGGCGTCGATGAGCTCCACTCGCCCGAATTGACCGGCCACTGGGAATACCAGCTGCGGCAGATGGAAACGGGAGAACTGGCGCGCAACCAATTCATGGAAGGCATTGCCGACCAGGCACGATTGATGGTCGAACGCATCAAACACGGCGAGATTCCAGACACCGCCTTCAGCACCCTGAAGACGCCCTGCCCGAAATGCGGCGGCACCATCCAGGAAAACTACAAGAAGTTCCAATGCAAGGCATGCGACTTCTCCCTCTGGAAAGTGGTTGCCAGCCGCCAGTACGAGCCCGAGGAAGTCGAGGAGTTGCTGGAGAAACGCGTCATCGGCCCCCTGCAGGGCTTTCGCAGCAAGATGGGGAGACCGTTCGCGGCAATGATCAAGTTGAACAGCGACAACCTTCCGGAATTCGACTTCGGCAACGGCAGCGGCGAAGGCGAAGCCGAGGAGGTCGACTTCAGCGCCGAGGAAGCGCTCGGCACCTGCCCGAAATGCGGCGGCCGCGTTTTTGAGCACGGCATGTCCTACCTCTGCGAGAAGTCGCTGGGCGCGGCAAAGAGTTGCGACTTCCGCTCGGGCAAGATCATCCTGCAGCAACCTGTGGAAAGAGCCCAGATGCAGAAGCTGCTGATCAGCGGCAAGACCGATCTGCTGCGCGGCTTCATCTCCGCACGCACCAAGCGCAAGTTCTCCGCCTACCTGGTGCGCGGGCCCGACGGCAAAGTCGGCTTCGAGTTTGAGGCCAGGGCGGCCAAGGCCGGAGCTGCCAAGAGCGCGGCGCCGGAATCCAAAGTGACCGTGGCGAAAGCCAGCAGAGCGGCGAAGACCGCGACAGCGGTCCCCGTGAAGACGGCTGTCAAGAAGGCCCCGCGCACCGCCAAGGCTGCAGCCAAGACCAAAGCCAAGCCCCCGCTCAAGCCTGCGGCGAAGAAGCGCGGCGCCAAGTAGCCGGTGTAAGAGTCAGGCTCAGCGCCTATCTGACGCGGATCGCCCGGGTGCCCGGCAGGCGGCAGGCTATCAATCCCTGGCGCACGACGTCCACCGCCTGGTGGCGCGGAAAACTATTGCGCCAGACCAGGCCGATGCGGCGCGAGGGCTGCGGTTCGACGAAGCTCTTGACGCGCAGGAGGCGATCGTCCTTCGTTATGGTGTCGACACTGGAGGCTGGCATCACGGTGATGCCGATGCCGGAAGCGACCATGTGGCGTATGGTCTCCAGCGAACTCCCCTCGAGCATTTGCGCGACACCGCCAGCGTCTTCACGCTCGCACAGGTCGAGCACCTGATCGCGAAAGCAGTTGCCCGGGCCGAGCAGCAGCAGCGGCTCTGTGTTCAACCAGCCAGGGTCTATGCACTTCTTCTTGGCCCAGGCGTGGTTGTAGGGCACCAGGACGCGGAACAACTCGTCGTAGACCGGCTGCGCGACCAGCCCCGGCTCGGCCTGCGGCAGGGCAATGACGATCAGGTCAAGATCGCCCGCCTTCACCGCCGCCAACAGTAGTTCGGTGTAGCCTTCGCGTATGAATAGCGGCATCGCTGGTGCCTCCTGGCGCAGTATGGGCACCAGCTTGGGCAGCAGGTAGGGAGCGATGGTATAGATGACTCCCAGGCGCAGCGTCCCGGTCAGCGGGTCCTTGCCCTGGGCGGCTATCTCTGCCAGGCGCGCCGCTTCAGCGAGGACCCGCTCGGCGGCTTCCGTAACCTGCATGCCTATGGGCGTTACACGCACTTCGTTCGCCGCTCGCTCGAAGAGGGCGACACCGAGTTCCTCCTCCAGCTTCTTCACGGCCACCGACAGCGTCGGTTGCGCCACGAAGCACTTCTGTGCGGCGCGCCCGAAGTGGCGCTCGCGCGCCAGGGCGACGATGTAACGAAGGTCAGTGAGAGTCATGGCGCAGCGATCATTGCACACTTCGGCACGCGCTGCCAAGCCTTGGTCATCGGCACGTCAAGCGCAACGCGGAAGATCGCTAGCAGCCTTGACGACTACGGTGCATTCTTTAACCGGAACACCGCATCCGCCGGCACGCGTGGAATGATTATCCTGAGAAAGTGTGTCGCATTCCGGCGCAGCCAACGATCGGCCTCCTGCTCCGAGTGAACGACGAATTCGCCCTTGGCGCCAAAAGCATCGACAAAATACTTGACGTTTTCGCCAGGCGCGCTGGCGCTGATGGAGAGGCGCAGTTCCTTTGGCTGCATCTGTCCAATCGCACTGTAGAACAATGCGAACATACGCTGTCGGTCCATATAAATGGTGCGGATCGCGGCGTCTTGTTGGCACCTATGCACATCCTTGATCACCTTGTCGTGAAACATGCCGGTCAAGTCGGTATTCTGCTCATAGTTCGGCGCGAGAAACTCGATCATGTAGTCGCTGACCGGATGTTGATATTCGTCCACGACACGGACATTGAGCTGCATGTGCATGTGATGATCTTCGTCGGCGCTCTGCGCAGCCTGCACATGATCCGAATAGCTGCGCCAGCCTTGCTGGAGCGTCTGATAGGCGTTGAAGGTCGGGCAGGCCAACGCCCCGAGGAGAAATCCTTGAAAGTCTGCCTGTTCCTGCAGGCTCTCATTGTCGCCAGCGATGGTCGGGTCCGTGATGCTCGCATGGTCTCTATGTGGCAGGACAACCAGCGGAAATTCGATGGCCTCTGCGTATCGGTGCGACCAGGGAATCAAGGCAGCTTGAGCGATGGCCTCGGCATTGTTGTGTACTGACATTCCGAGCACCGTGGGCACATCTCCCTTGGTGAAGTCGAGCGTCGCTCCGTAGGCGTTGAGGTTTGCAGCGGCCACCCGCACAGTGCCATCGCACCCGTTTTCGTTGACCATCTGCCGCAGGCCACTCTGGTAGGGCATGGAGCCGACGAGGATGAAGGGCCAGACGAGTGCTTCTCCATAGATCGTTCCGGACTTGCCTGCATCGAGGGCGAACAGATCGTTCGCGGCGAGGTGCCACTGAAAAGGCGATCCCAGTTCAAGTCCGTCGAGCATGAGTTTGCCTGTGTGAAAGCCGTGCCCCCAGCCTTTGGCGATGCGGCCGATGATGGTCTGCCCGACCGTGGCCAAGCGCGAGCCGAAATTGGCCGGAGCGATCATGATCAACCGTTGCACGGGCATCACATCTGGCGCCACTCCCGTGTAATAGGTGGATAGCCACGCTCGCGACACCAGTCCTCCGGTTGAGTGGACGATCAGATCGAAGGGAAACCTGAGTTCACCATTGGTGAGCTTGCGCTTGACCGCCGCCTCCATCGCCTTGGCAGCGTCGTCGATCGATACATCATCGTCCATCGAGATGTAGTCGCCCAGGAACAGATTCACGGCTTGATAGCCGTTATTCTTGAGAAACCCCGAAAGAGGCACAAACGAATCCGACGTGTCGGACCACCCGTGCAGGATTACGACGGGATTCTTCGCGCGCGGCATGAAGCCCCCTTTCGTCCGATCTAGGCCCGCTTGTCCGCACCCATGACCTCGCTGAGATCACAGCAGCGGCCCAATAAATCCATCGTGAATATTGCCGTCAACCCAATGGAATGGCAAGTGGTTCGGAAATATGGCGATTCTGGTTCTGCGGTTGCCGATTATTCTTGCTTGGCCGCATCCCCCTCGTTGCCATCGGGGCGGTCGCGAGTCGGCAAGGCGTCGCGAAACACATCAAAGTTCTTCCATGCGGGGGCGGGCGGGACGTACTCCGGCCGCGGTGCGTACGCCGAGTAATCGACGAGTTGCATCTTGTGTACGTAACGCGGGCAGTTCGGAAAGATTCGTGTGGCGCTGACGCGTACGATGAACGGCGCATCCGGGTACTCAGCGCGCAATGGATCATTCTCGCGGACCTCGGCCGTGCCGTTGACCCGAATTCGCTTTGGGTTTTCGAAGTCTATGAATAACAGGCCCACATTGGGATTGACCAGAACGTTTCCCCAGGATCTGTACATTCCGTTGCCGTCGTAGTCGGGAATGGCAAGGGTGCGGCTGTCGATGACGCGCACGAATCCCGGCATGCCACCCTTATACGAGCAGTCGGGGTGTCCGTGCGCATCAGCCGTTGCGATGAAGAACATCGGGCAGCGCTCGATAAACGCCCGGTCGTCGTCCGTGAACTCCTCGCGGACCGTCACCTGCTCCAATCGGTCCGCCAAAGCTTGCGTTTCGCGCGCATCTTGTAGACGCCGCATTCCATCGTGATACATCGGATCGTTCGCCATGATTCCTCTCCGCTGTCCAACAGAGCGAGTGACTGATACAGAACTCTGGCTGTCCCAGTTTGCAGGGCTCTCAGTTGCTAATGAAAGTGTAGTCCATCCCAAAAAGGCTCCATCGCAATCAGAGGCGCCCCGTGCGTGGGCCTTCCGCCCTGGTTCGAGCCTCGTTGGTCGTTACTGGGTGGTTTGGAAGGCAAGTATCTCGAGCACGAGTGGGCGGGCTGTTCCGACGGCCAGGTGCGACCCATGATTCCCGGGCGTTAAGCTTGGTTTTCGCTGGTGCTGGTGATGCGAACCCGGAACATGTCCTTCCTCGCCTCGCTGGTATAGGCATGCTCGAGCAGCGCCGTCGTTGGCGGCAAGAATTGCGTGGGAATCGGGCAACTTGCTGGTAAAATTCGCGAGTGTGGCGGATCGCATTACATTATCGTCGTCGACACGCCGGTGCCGAAAATCAGCGGTATCTTGGAATCGAGGGCGTCGTTTTTCCTGCAATTCGGCTGTGGGCAAGGGCGACAGAGACGGATTCTGGGGATGAATTGACCCAGATCAACGACGCTGGATTCCAAATCGTTGGGCGCAAAACTATAATTCAGGGTTATCGGTGAATGCCACAAATTCTTGTGGCGGTTATTCAGGAGAAGTCATGACGACTATGCAAGCGAGTGGCGTCCCAGCCAAGGGAACGGCCGCCTCTGCCAGTGGGCCTGCGCGCCCGGTTGAGGAGCTCGACAACGTGGTAATCCGCTTCGTCGGTGATTCCGGCGATGGCATGCAGTTGACCGGCACAGAATTCTCCAAGGTGGTCGGCGAAGCAGGACACGATTTCACCACCCACCCCGACTACCCTTCGGAAATCCGCGCCCCGGTGGGCACGCTGTTCGGCGTATCCGGTTACCAGATACAGTACTCGTCGAAGCAGGTCTTCACCTCCGGCGATTCGCCCGACGTGCTCGTCGCCATGAATCCGGCGGCGCTGAAGACCAACCTGCCGGACGTCAAGAAGGGCGGCATCATCATCGCCAATTCCGGCGCCTTCACCGAAGGCAACCTCGATAAGGCCGGCTACAAGAGCAATCCCCTCGATGACGGCAGCCTCGATGGCTACCAGCTGTTCAAGATCGACATCGCCGAATTCACCGCCAACGCGCTGCGCGACTCGCCGCTTTCGAAGAAGGACGTGGGTCGCTGCAAGAACTATTTCGCGCTGGGCGTCATGCTCTGCCTCTATAGCCGGCCCTTCGACAAGGAAGTCGCGGATATCCGCAAGAAATTCGCCAAGAAGCCGGACCTGGCCGAGGCCAACGTCGCGGCACTGACCGCTGGCTACGCCTACGCCGAAGCCAGCGAGATGTTCCCGATCACCTACCAGATGCGGCCTTCGCTGCCGACACCGGGCAAGTATCGCAGCATCACCGGCAACAGCGCTGCGGCCCTGGGCCTGGTTGCCGCCTCGGAACTGTCGGGCGTGCCGCTGTTTATCGGTTCCTATCCGATCACGCCTGCCACCGACATCCTGCAGGATCTTTCGGCGCTCAAGCACCACAACGTCACGACCTTCCAGGCCGAAGACGAAATTGCCGGTATCTGCTCGACCATAGGTGCCGCCTACGGCGGTTCCCTGGGAGTGACCACGACCTCCGGTCCGGGTATGGCATTGAAGACCGAAGCCCTCGGTCTAGCGACCATCCTCGAGATTCCCCTAGTCATCATCAACGTTCAGCGCGGCGGCCCGTCTACCGGTTTGCCCACCAAGATCGAGCAATCAGACCTGTTGCAAGCGGTGTATGGCCGCAATGGCGAGTGCCCGATTCCGGTGATCGCCAGCTACTCCCCTTCCGACTGCTTTGACTGTGCCATCGAGGCCTTCCGCATCGCCGTCAAATATATGACGCCGGTGATCCTGCTCACCGATGGCGGCATCGGCAACGCGACCGAGCCCTGGCTCATTCCCGACGTCAAGGACCTGCCGAAGGTCGATGTGAAGTTCCGCACCGACCCCAATGGTTTCCAGCCCTACGCCCGCGACGAGAATTTGGCGCGCGCCTGGGTGAGGCCGGGCACGCCGGGCATGGAGCATCGTATCGGCGGGCTGGAAAAGGATTTTCTCACCGGTGCCATTTCCCACAACGCTCTCAACCACCAGCGCATGTGCGAGGTGCGCGCGGCCAAGGTCGCCGGCATCGCCAAGGACATCCCGCCCTGCAAGATTGACGGCCCGACCAGCGGCGACCTGCTCGTCGTCGGCTGGGGCAGCACCTTCGGCGCCATCACCCAGGCGCGCGAAAAGGCAGCCGCCGCCGGCAAATCGGTCGCACACGTGCATCTGCGCAACATCAATCCACTGCCCAGCGACCTAGGCGACATATTGAAGCGCTACAAGAAGGTACTGGTACCGGAGATGAACCTCGGGCAGTTGTCCAGGCTGCTGCGCGAACAGTTTCTGGTCGACACCATCACCCTGTCGAAAGTGCAAGGGAAGCCTTTTATGGTTTCCGAGATTTACGACCGCATCATCGAATTGTGCTGAGGAGAAACAAATGAACAAGCCCAATGAGGTCGTTCTGACCAAGAAAGACTTCGAGTCCGACCAGGACGTGCGCTGGTGTCCCGGCTGCGGCGACTATGCGGTCCTGGCGCAAGTGCAGAAAATCCTGCCGACGCTCGGCGTCCCGCGCGAAAATTTCGCCTTCATCTCCGGCATCGGTTGCTCCAGCCGCTTTCCGTACTACATGGAAACCTACGGCATGCACAGCATCCACGGCCGCGCCCCGGCGATCGCCACCGGCCTCAAGTTGTCGCGGCCGGAGTTGTCCGTCTGGGTCGTGACCGGTGACGGCGATGCCTTGGCCATCGGCGGCAATCACTTCATCCACGCCATGAGGCGCAATATCGGCCTGAAGATCATCCTGCTCAACAACCGTATTTACGGCCTGACCAAAGGCCAGTATTCGCCGACTTCGGAGTTGGGCAAGAAGACCAAGACGACACCGCTGGGCAGCATCGACCGGCCCTTTAGCCCTGTGGCCTTGGCTTTGGGCGCCGGCGCCACCTTCGTGGCGCGCGCCCTCGACACCGATTTGAAGCACATGGGCATGGTGATGGAACGCGCCGCCGCGCATAAGGGCACGGCCTTCATAGAGATACTGCAGAACTGCATCGTCTTCAACGACGACGCGCACAAGGCGCTCTCAGACAAGGCGACCCGGCCCGACGCCGCCATCTATCTGGAAAACGGCAAGCCTCTGATCTACGGCAAGGACAAGAACAAGGGTATCCGGCTTGCCGGTTGGGAACCTGAACTGGTCGGCATCGGGCAAAATGGCGTTTCCGAGAAGGATCTGGTGGTGCACGACGAGAGCGCAGCCAACGGCGGCCTGGCCTTTTTCCTGTCGCAGCTGGAGCAGCCCGACTTTCCGGTACCGCTCGGCGTTTTCCGCGATATCGAGGCACCGGTCTACGAGGAAATGAATCAGGAACTTCACGCCAATGCCCGCGCGGTCAGGGGTAAAGGCGATCTGTCCAAGCTGCTCAACAGCGGCAGCACCTGGACCATCTAACCATCTAATTGCTGAGGAAGAAGACAATGGCTTTGATAATCACGGAAGACTGCATCAACTGCGCTGTGTGCGAACCCGAGTGCCCGAACAACGCTATCTCCCCCGGAGATGAGATTTTCGTCATCAATCCGGACAAGTGCACCGAGTGCGTCGGACACTTCGACGAGTCGCAATGCATCGAGGTGTGCCCGGTCGACTGCATCATCGTCGACCCCGCCCACACCGAAAGCAAGGAACAACTGCAGGCGAAGTTCGAGAAGCTTACCGCCTAAGCAGGCGCCGCGAAGGGCTTCCACGGCAGACTTCGCACAGCCTGCCGTCTACGGCGGCGCAGAGCTGTGCTCCGCGATCTCCCGCCTACACCCACGAGCCTGGCGCAGCGTAATCCACCGGGCCGCCGCAAGCGGCGAACAACCGACGCCCCCTGCCAAGCAAGGGGCGTCGGGGCAATGGCCTCCCTAAGCGCCAGCCCTGGCGCGTTTCGCCAACAGCCTTTGCGCCAGCCTTTCGCTACCGACGACAAAGCGGTTGTGTCTGCCCGCGCCAGTGTTGCTCCTTGGCTTGGGTGGCAGCCTCGGCTCGACGGCTCATCGATGATTTCTGCTCTCCTGAATTGACACAATTCCACGCCAGACAGGATCTGGCCGTGTATCGATTGTTGCGGCGTCGATCGCTAATTTTTCTGATGCGGGTCAACTCTTCCTATTGCATTGTTGGCTGATATGATACAGAATTGTCGAGTCTATGATGCGTTAATGAATCATTCACCGGGGACGGGCGCGACGGCCAAGGACTAGGTATGGCGCTCCGGCCGATGGCTGTGAGCCGATCTAAGCGAGGCAGAGATGGCCAAGGACGTGCATGCAGTTCCCCAGTACTGCTACCAGTGCGTGGCCGGACCGGACCTTCTCACGGTAAAGGTGGAGGACGGCGTAGCGACCGAGGTCGCGCCCAATTTCGCCGCTTCAGACATCCACCCGGGCGCCGGCAAGTGCTGCGTCAAGGCTTATGGCCTGATCCAGAAGACGTACAGCCCAAACCGCGTGGCGAGCCCGATGAAGCGCAGCAACCCGAACAAGGGCCGCCACGAAGATCCCCGCTTTGTCCCCATCTCCTGGGACGAGGCCTTCGATATCATCGGCGCCAAGATGACCGAAGTCCGCGCCAAGGGTCTCCTCAACGAATATGGCTACCCGCGCGTCGCCGCCAGCTTCGGCGGCGGCGGGATCCCCACCTATTACATGGGCACCTTTCCGGCATTCCTCGCCGCCTGGGGCCCGGTCGACTTCAGCTTCGGCAGCGGCCAGGGAGTCAACTGCACGCATTCCGAACACTTCTACGGCGAACTCTGGCATCGCGCCTTTACCGTTTGTCCCGACACGCCCAACTGCAATTACGTGCTCTCCTTCGGTGCCAACGTCGAAGCCTCTGGTGGGGTCGTCGGCGCCTGGCGTCATGGCGATGCGCGCGCCCGAGGCATGAAGCGCGTCCAATTCGAGCCGCACCTGTCGGTCACCGGCGCCGCTTCCTCGGAATGGGTGCCGATCAAGCCGAAGACCGATGCAGCCTTTCTCTTCAGCATGATCAACGTGCTGCTGCACGAAATGCCGCGCACAGCGCTCGACATAGGATTTCTCAAGCAGCATACCGGCTCGCCCTACCTGATAGGGCCGCACGGTTTCTACTTGCGCGAGGCATCCAGCGAAAAGCCACTGCTCTGGGACCTCAAGCACGGCGCGGCGGTGCCCTTCGATACACCCGATACCGACCCGGCGCTGGAGGGCAGCTTCAACGTCTCCGCCATAGAAATAGGCGCCGATAGAGAGATCTGGCAACACAGTGGCTTGGTTTGCGAGACCGCGTTTGGCAAACTTACCAGCCGCATGCAGCCCTATGGTCCGGACTGGGCCGAGGGTGTCTGCGACATCAAGAAGGGCACGGTGCGACGCATCGCCAAGGAGTACATAGAGCACGCCCAGGTCGGCGCGTTTATGGAGATCGACGGTGAGACGCTGCCTTACCGTCCGGTGGCCATCCAGTTCGGGCGCACAGTAAACAACGGCTGGGGCGGCTACGAATGCTGCTGGGCGCGGACGCTGCTCGCCTGCCTGATAGGCGGCCTGGAGGTACCGGGCGGCACCCTGGGCACCACGGTGCGCCTCAACCGGCCGGCGACGACACGCCAAGCCAGCGTCAAGATCAACGGCGATGGATTCATGGACTTTCCCATGAATCCGACCGACAAGGCGCACTGGGCGGCCAATCCGGCAGCGCGCAACGCGCACGCCACACTGGTGCCGCTGTCGGCGAACTCGCCTTGGAGCACGGCGCTAGGGCCGACACACTTTGCCTGGATGTTTCAAAAGGAGACGCCGAAAGACTGGCCCAAGGTCACACCGCCGGACATCTGGTTCGTCTATCGCACCAACCCGTCGATCTCCTTCTGGGATACCGGAGAGGTGGTCAAGCGCATCGCCGAATTTCCCTTCGTCGTCGCCTTCGCCTACAGCCTCGATGAAACCAACCACATGGCCGACATCTTGCTGCCCGAGAGCTCGGATCTTGAGAGCACGCAGTTGATTCGCGTCGGCGGCAGCAAGTTCATCGAGCAGTTCTGGGACCATGAGGGTTTCGCCCTGCGCCAGCCAGCGATAGCCCCGCGTGGCGATACCAAGGACTTCACCGACATCGCAACCGAACTGGCTTGCCGCGCCGGGCTGCTCGAGCGCTACAACGAGGCCATCAACCGCGGCGCCGCCTGCGTCCGCCTGGTAGGCGAGAACTACGACTTCGGGCTCGATCCGAAAGTCCGCCACGACAGCGACACCATCTGGGATCACACCTGTCGTGCCGCCAGCGCAGAAGTCACCGACGGCAAGTCCAGCGACGGCCTGGACTGGTTCAAGCAGCACGGCTTTCGTTCCAAGCCCATCTCGCGCCTCTCCTGGTATCTGTTTCCCGAACTGCGCAAGCAGGGCATACGCTTCGAGATGCCCTTCCAGGAGCGTCTCTACCGCGTCGGCCTCGAACTCGGCAACCGCCTGCACGAACGTGGCATCAAGTGGTGGGATGTGCAACTGGAGGAATACGGCGGACTGCCGAGCGTCGGCGATTTTCCCGGCATCTGGGAAAAGGAGACGGTCAAGCAGGGCGGCGCGCTCGACGCCTACCCCTTCTGGCTGCTCACGGCGCGCAGCATGCAGTACGCCTGGGGCAGCAACGCCGGCGTGCAGTTGATGAACGAGGTGGCGAGCAATCTGCGCGGACACAAGGGGGTCTTGATCAACGCCAAACGCGCCAGGGAAATGGGCATCGCCCACGGCGACCTGATCGAGGTCTTCTCTTACACGGGCAAGACCACGGGACCCGCAGTGCTCTCCGAAGGCGTGCGCCCTGACACGCTGTTGATGATGGGGCAGTTTAGCCATTGGGCGACGCCCTACGCCAAGGATCTGCAAGCGCCCAGCGTCAATCCGCTGATCCCCATGTCGGTGGCGCTGACCGACTCCACCGGCTCGGGCGCCGATATCGTGCGGGTCGGCGTGCGGCCGGCGCGGCAGGAGGCCTAGTGACCCGCTACATCATGACCGCCGATCTGCGCCGCTGCATAGGCTGCCAGACCTGCACCGCCGCCTGCCGCCAAGCCAACGCCACGCCGCCCTCGGTGCAATGGCGCACGGTGCTCGACATCGAGAGC
>Ga0172380_10001419_pt1 | contig 41088 bp, 28 predicted proteins | sample Leawe162metaG_FD_119747 | JGI IMG/M metagenome (GOLD analysis project Ga0172380, IMG submission 119747) | Leachate microbial communities from a municipal landfill in Southern Ontario, Canada - Leachate well 162 metaG | ecosystem: Engineered > Solid waste > Landfill > Unclassified | place...
ACAACTCCATCGCCTCTGCGGTGGAAACCAATGCCGGACAGCCCGGAGCTCTCGAAAGCCTCCAGCTGGCTGCCGACACCAGCGTCAGCACCACCATCACCGATACCATCAACCCGGTGACCGCCACCCTTTCCACCACCACAACCTCTATCCTTGAAACCGGCGGCGCGATCACCTACACCGTCACTTTAGCGGGCGGCCCTGGAGATATTGATCCAGATACCAATCTGGTGTTCAATCTCGCCAACGGTGAACAGGTTACCATCACTGCAGGCAGCACCAGCGGTTCCGTTACTCACACTTACAGCGATAGCGAAATTACGACTCAGCCCAGCATAGGCAACAGCATTTCTGGTATCGCCTCTGGCGGAACCGAGTATGAACATCTTGTGACCGCAGGCACCACTTTGGTGGACATTGATTATCCGCCCACCATTACCGATCTTACTCCTGAGGCGCAAGGCGGTGATGTAATTGTTGACGAGGATGATCTTCTCGCCAGCCGCGGGGTCGGTGAGTCCGCCGGCTCGGATGCAGACCAGGAATCCACCATCGTTTCCGGCAACTTCAAAATCGGGGCACTTGACGGAGTGGATGATGTTACGGTCGAAGGGCATGTCGTAATCAGCAATGGTACTTTTGCTGCCACCAGCTTTACGACAACATTGGGTAACACCTTCACTGCTACCGCTTACAATGCAACTACAGGAGAAATTACCTACACCTACACCCTTAATGACAACGAAGCTCATGCGGCTGGTGGCGGCGAAAACAGCCTGTTTGAAAACCTTGGCGTTGTTTTGACCGATACGGACGGTGACAGCACTTCTGCAACCTTGAGCGTACAGATCGTGGACGACATCCCCACGGTCACCGCACCAGACGCCCCCCAGGCCGATTACAGTTTTACGGCCACCTACCAGGACTTCGGCGTTGCTGGCTACAACAACAGCTACGGCTATTACATCAAGGATGCAACCGGCAACATTGACACGACCAAGCCGGGCGGGATCATTTGGGCGAATGTCCACAACAGCCATCCGACAACCACCATTTCCGGGTTTGCACCCGAGCAAGTCGGCTTCTTCATCATCCCGAATGGCGCGCAAAACTCGGGGCTTGCCAACGGCGATGCAGTTACCTTCGCTCAGGTGGATGGACACTGGCAGGCTTTCGACGGCACGACTCCCCTGACCGGTACCGGAGCGAACATTTTCTTCGACAAGGCGGCCATGAATGTGGATGGTTACTCGCATGTTGATGACAATGCCGGCGCTGGTAACCAAAACTGGGAAGACCTGCTTGGCAGCACCGATTCCGATTACGAAGACGTCAATGTCAATGTAACCTGGAGCGGCGGCCTGCAAGTTGATGAGTCCAACTTGGCAGCTGATGCCGAGATGAACCTCAGCGACCAATTAACTGTCAAGCCTGGTGCGGATGGTCTGCAATCCCTGGCTTACACCTTGAATGTCCCGAACGGCACGGATTCCGGCCTGGACGATACCGCCACCGGCCAGAATGTGTTGCTGCGCATGGGCACGGATGCAAACGTTGGCAAAGTCGAAGGCTATGTAGATGGACAGCCCAGTCTTGTGGTCTTCACCGTCAGCGTCGATAGTACGGGCAAGGTCACGCTCGACCAGATTCGCGCGGTTGAACACCCCACCGCTGATCCGAATGAGTACGTTACCTTGGCCAACGCCAATCTCATCACCCTGACCGCCACGGCAACGGATGGCGACGGCGATCAGGCATCCGACAGCCTCAACATCGCCACCCTGCTGCATTTTGCCGATGATGCGCCGCTGGCAATAAACGATGCGGACTCCGTCGCGGAAGGCAGCACTGCCGCAGCCACGGGCAATGTACTCACCGGTATTGATGTTGCCGCTGGTGACAGCAACAGCACGGATGGCGTGGCAGATGATGCCGGGGCCGATGCCGGTCTGTCTGTCACCTCGGTACGCACCGGCGCAATCGGCAGCTACAGCACCCCAGTTTCCATGGATAGCGATGGCGTTACCCTTACAGGCAGCTATGGCGCTCTCACCTTGAACGCCGACGGCAGCTACAGCTATGCCCTCAACAATAGCAACGCCGCAGTCCAGGCCCTTAATAACGGCCAAACCCTCAATGACGCCTTCACTTATACCATGAAGGACACTGACGGCGACAGCGGCACCGCCACCCTCACCATCACCATCAACGGGACCAATGATGCGCCGACTATCAGCATAACGGGCGGCGAACACACGGTGTACGAATCAGGTCTGTCAGGTGGATCCGGGATTGCGCCGACCACCACGGTGGTGACCGGCACCTTTACCCTGGCAGACTCGGACGGCTTGGACGATCTGCATTCCATCAAAGTTGACTCAAGCACCTTCACTATGAGCCAACTGAACGGTGCGAGTGCTTCCAGTCCGCTACTGGTCGGCAATACTGCGGCGGGTGAATTGTCCCTTACTGGCTACAACGGAAATACCGGCGAAGTCAGCTACAAGTATGTACTCTCGGCGGCCACAACTGATGAAGCCGGGATAGAGCAGGATGTGTTTGCCGTAAGCGTTTCAGATAATGGCACTACTTATTCTGCTTCGGCGAACATAACGGTAACGATCACAGATGATGTTCCGACCATTACCGTTAGCACAACCGGCAACGCCGACGCCCTGGTGGTTGATGAGACAGTTCTTACCACCAATGCGACGGCGAGCTTTGCCGACAACTTCGGGGTTACCAGCAGCTATGGCGCTGATGGCGCCGGCACGACGAGCACGGGCTATGCCCTGGCCGTTAGCGCCACTGGGGTTGACAGCGGCCTTGACAATCTGGCTGGTCAGAACATCCTTCTTTACAACAACAATGGCACGATCGAAGGCCGGGTAGGTAGCGCGGTTTACTTTACGGTCGGGGTAAATGGCAGCGGTGCGGTCACCCTTGATCAGCAGTTGGCGATCAAGCATCCGGTCACGACCAATCCTGATGACGCAGTTACTCTGAGCAATGCCAACCTGATCACCCTTACCCGTACGGATACGATTACCGATGGTGATGGTGATACGGCCAGCAGTTCGGCTTCGCTCAACATCGGCCAGGCCTTGAGCTTTGAGGACGATGGTCCGACTCTTACCAGTATCGAGAGCCTGACCGTAGGTAATGTAGCTGCTGCTACCGAAGGCGATATCACCGGCCTGATTTTCGGCGCGGACGGGCCTGCGTCCGGTGGAAGCCTAACGCTTACCGGCATGCCCACTCTTGATGGCATTACCAACACCTTGTCGGCAGACGGTACGCTGCTTACCGCCACCATCAACGGCGCGAACAATGCCTACGACAGCACGGATGCGGTGTTTTACTCCCTGCAACTGAACAACAATGGCACCTACACCTTTAACCTGGTAACTCCGCAACCGACCCAGTTGATCCCGCTCAACTTTGCGCAAGTGTCTGCTGGCGGACCGCAGGAGATTGTTACCCTGACGGCTGGTTCCAATAGTATTACCTTTAACGGCTTGCAATTTGATCCGCTCACCTTTGCGAAGATAGATTTACCGAATAGCGGTGACGATGACATCAACCCGAACAACATCGGCATTGGCATAGGCAATGGCAATGTTGAAGACAACGAGGGCTTTGTGGCCAGCGTGACCTCTCCTGTTGATGGCATGGAGTTTACCGTAGTTGGGCAAGCGGGCAATGTGGATGCCACAACGATCCACTGGAATGCGTACAATTCCTCTAACGTCTTGGTGGACAGCGGGACGATCAGCCTGACTGGCCTGAAGAGTGTGGAGCCTTCCCAGGTGGTGAGCATTCAGTCGGATGCGGAGTTCTCCAGCATCCAGGTACGTTTTGATCATCCTGATGCAAATGATGCCGTGCGCATTCAGGATTTCAGCCTGATCGACAAGATCGTACCCTCTGGTTTGGCCCTTAGTTTCACCGCCACTGCCACCGATGCTGATGGCGATTCGGTTGCCGCCAGCTTCTCGGTCAATGTGGACAGCGCTCCCACGGCGGTGGATGACAATGCCTATGTAGCAGAAGGCTGGGTCGGTTCCACTAATTTGTTACTTACTATCGATGTTTCGCAGAGCATGAGCGATACTGTTACTTACAATAGCCAAAGCATGACCCGCCTGGCGGCCACGAAACTGGCAGTAGTTGATTTACTCAACAGTTACGATGACACCAGCGACACCTTGGTCAGGGTGGTTCAATTCAGTGGCGATAATGATAGTAGCGACTCTGGCGACGCCTTGGCTCTTGGCTCTGGCTGGGTCAGTGTGGCAACGGCCATAGGCTTGGTGAACGGTTTGCAAGCTGGCAGCAGCTCAGGCACAGGCCAATATACCAACTACGATGCCGCTTTGTCTGTTGCGCAGACCGCATTTAACACTGCGGGAAAGCTCACCGGGGCACAGAATGTTTCCTACTTCTTCTCTGATGGTGCGCCGACCATTGGTAGTGGGGAGACAGGCCCAGGAGCTGCATCTGTTGGTGGTGGAGGTGGCGTCATAGCTGGCTCCGGAATAGGCGCCACCGAGGAGGCCGCATGGAAGTCCTTCCTCAACACCAACGACATGATTTCCTATGCCATTGGTGTCGGCAGCGGGGTAACGCAGAGTGCCCTGAACCCGGTCGCCTGGAACGGCAAAACCGAGGCCCAAATGGACGGCTTGGTGATCACCCAGGAGAGCCAGTTGTCTGCGGTGCTGCAAACCACGGTTGTCACCCCCACTATTAACGGGAACGTGCTGGATAACGACGCGGCAGGCAGTGATGGCTGGGATACGCCGGCGCTGGTTTCCGCCACTTTCGGCGTCGATTCCCACACCTTCACCTCTACCAGCGACTCGCACACCTTCAACTTGGGGACCGCCGGTTCGGTGGTCATCAATGGTGATGGCAGCTACGCCTTCACGCCGGCGGCTGTGAATGTCAGCAACACTCTGATCAGCGAAATTAATTATACCGTGCGGGATGCGGACGGCTCTACCGATAACGCCGTCTTGCGTTTGGGAATTACCGACAGCAGCGAGGTGGTCGCCTACGACAATTTCAATCAGGCAGTGGTTGCAGAGGTGGCGGTGCCTGGCACCACCACTGTTACATTGGCCGACTTCCAAGGCACGACGAACTCGGCCAGTTCCGGCCCGGGGTACAACCCGTGGATCTTTGATACGAATAACGATAGCTCACCAAGTGGCGATGAAACGACGGTGGTTGACGGCAACACCAACGTGCTGGGAGGTATCGCCGACAACACGAACAAGTGGATCGTTAGCTCGTTGAGTTCGGACACATTGGATGCCTCGGTTTCTTCTGGACGCCTCCGGCTTCAAGACAATAATGACACCGATAGTGGTGCGGCGCAATTGTTAACGCCAGAGTTTACCGTTGGCTCAAGCGATCCCACAACGCTCTCCTTTGACTATCAGCGCGATAATACCAATAGCAGCGATACAGTAACATGGCAGCTCTACAAGTTGAATGGGACCACTTGGCAGGCGGTGTCCGGTAGCGGATATTCTGGAACCATACCTAATAACGACACTGCGTCCTCGGTGACGACAGGCCTACTTGGCACTGGCCAGTATCGCATGTTCTTCAGCGTCAATGATGGCGGCGGTAGCAGTAATGATTCACGGCTCTACCTGGACAACATCAAGCTGACCACCACCTCTGCTGGCACCTCGGTAATCCAGGGGACGGAGGTGAGCGGCAATGTAATCACCGACGCGATGAACCTTATCCCCAGCAGCGATCCATGGGGCGCTGCGGATGACAATGGCTCGGAAGGTGCGGTTCTCTCTGTCTTGTCCGGCGCTATTTTTGTTGAGGCGGCCAGCGGCGGAACAACAGTACACGGTACTTACGGCGACCTGATCATCCACAATGACGGCTCATACACCTACACCCCGACTACTCCGGAACTTACGGATGTCGGCCAGCAGGAGGTGTTCACCTACAAGCTGACCCAGGCTGACGGCGACAGCGACACGGCCAATCTGGTGATCAAAATCGGCGACAGCGCCTACAGCGCCCAGGCCCCGATCAGTGGTACCGATGCCGATAATATCCTTTCCGGCACAACCGGTGATGATGTCCTTCTGGGAGGCTCTGGGAATGACTCGCTGAATGGTGGCGCAGGCAACGATCACCTTGAGGGCGGCACCGGGGACGATGTACTCACCAGCGGCACCGGGGACGATGTGCTCATCGGTGGCACCGGCGCTGATACCTTCAAGTGGTCGCTTGGTGATGCCGAAAACTCCGGCACCGTGGACCACATCACCGACTTCAACCTTGTACCGGTTGCAGACGGGGGTGATGTCCTCGACCTTGGCGACCTCCTGACCGGTGAACATGCCAATGCCGCGAGCCTGGACAGCTACCTGAACTTCAGCGAAGGGACGGGCGCCGATGCAGGCAAGGCCGTGATCAACATTGATGTGGATGGTTCCGGTAGCGGCACGGCAGGTCAGCAGATCGTACTCGACAATGTCAGCTTCCATGATTTGCAGGATTGGGCTGGGAGCGGCGCCACGGATGCCGACATCATCAGCAAGATGATCAACAACGGCAATCTGAAGGTTGACAATTAAGCCGGGCAGCAAAAAGCAGCGACTGGCTCCGCCAGTCGCTGCTTAAAGTGGCAAAACCAGATAGGACCAAGGACAAGGGCAAAAAGGGGCAGGAGCGATCTTGCTCACGAAACACATAGACTACACCTTTAAAAGACAGCCAGACGCAAGGAGCAAAATCATGTTATATGCAAAACGCGGACAGGACGGCATGGTCACGGCAATAAGTCGGGAAGAGGAGAAAGAGGGCTGGGAAACCATGGCTCCGGATTCATTGGAAGTAATCGCCTTTGCCGGCAGTCTGGTCGGCGCGGGAAGCAGCCTGGCCGGCAGCGACATGGGGTTGACCAGGGTTATCGAGGATCTTATTGACCTGCTCATCGAGCAGGACACCATCCGTTTCACCGATTTCCCGGCCCCGGCCCAGGCCAAGCTGCTCAAGCGCCGTTCCATGCGCATCTCCATACGCAGCCTCAACCTGCTGCACGAAGAAAGCGAAGGCGGGTTGATTTAAGAATTCAAGTGGCCACAAACCCCACGAAAGGGCACGAAGTTTTTTAGTTTTTTGCTTTCTGTCATTTCGCGGGGTTCGTGGCACAAGTCTGCCCCAGCTAATCCCGGATTCAGCCAGGACTTTCCTCAGTAATGATAACGGGCTTGGAGAAAATCCACCCGATCGTCGGTGACAAGATAGACAACTCTGTGTTCCTGGGTCAGACGTCGGGACCAGGCGCCTGACGCCAGATATTTCAGCGGTTCCGGCTTGCCGATCCCTTTAAAAGGCTCCCGCATTATTGCTTCGATAAGGGAAAAAGCCCGCAAGGCGGTCTTCCTGTCGGTTTCCAGCCAGTACTTTAGATCCTCTCTGAATTCAGGGTGAAATACCGCACCCCTGCCAACCTCCTTCTTGACTGAGTTTTTCACTCAAGCCCCAGGTCTTTTTTTAGTTGTTGCAAGGATTCGGCTTTTCCTTCCCGATTTATGGCGCGCTCCAAGGCAGTAAGAAGGCGGCGGGCATTTTCGGGGGAACGCAGGAGATAGGCGGTGGCTTGGAGGCTTGCAAGTTCGTCGGCGGCAATTAGCGCCACATCTTCCGCGCCGCGGCGACGGATGATGATTACCTCCCTGTCCATTGTTGCGGCCGAACATAGCCCGGCCAGTTTGGCGCGAGCATCGGTATAGGTTGTCTGGATTGACATGTGCGCTCCCTCGTTTATTTTTATGTACACGGTTACTGTACATAAAAACAGGTCATGCGTCAAGCGGAATTCAACTCCAAGAGCTTAACCTGGGGCAACCTCTCTATTTGCTCCCCCCATCCTGTCCACCACCTCCCGAGGGGGGGACAGGGGCTTGAACCGGTTGGGGGGCAACTTGTTTTTCCGGTGCTTGAGCGCTGGCCGGGGACGGCTCTTCCTTCTTTTCCTCCTTCTGGGGTGGGGCAGGCTCTTTTGCCGACGGGGGAACAACTTGTTTTTCCGCAGCCTGAGCGCTGGCCGGGAGCGGCTCTTCCTTCTTTTCCGCCCTCTGGGGAGGGACAGGCTCTTTTGCCGACTGGGGGGCAACTTGTTTTTCCGAGGCCTGAGCGCTGGCCGGGGATGGCTCTTCCTTCTTTTCCGCCTTCTGGGGAGGAGCAGGCTCTTTTGCCGACCGGGGGACAACTTGTTTTTCCACAGCCTGGGCACGAACCGGGGGAGGCTCTTCCTTGGTTTTTTCCACCTTCGGGCGGGAGGCGAGCTTTTTCTCCGGCTCGAAGAGGACATTCAACCCTTCGCCCCGCATCCGATTCAGCACATCCCGCCAGTGCGACAGACGGGCCGAGGCGTTGGCCGCGGGCATAGCGCTGGTGCCGACCCACAGATTTTCCATGCTGAAGCTGAAGACCGGATGAAGATCCCGGCGCCGGGAAGCGGGCAGGATGTCGGGACTCAAGTTATCCAGGATCAAGGGTTCGCCGGTGGGGGTGGGATAGTAACCCAGGACCATATGCGCCTGGGTGATCTGGCTGTACGTCCCGCCTAGACTGGCCTTGACATAGGTCATGCGAAGTTTTTCCCCGGGCACGCCCAGAAGCTTGAGGGAGATATATTTGGCAATGGAAAAATCTTCGCAGTCGCCCATGCCGCGGCCCAGGGTCTCCAGCGGGGTGGCCCAGTAATCAGGCTTGCCCCAGATATCGGCATCGTTGCTGAAACGAACTTTGCGGTTGATAAAATCGTTAACCGCGCGGAGCTGCTCGTTTTCAGAAAGCTCCGCCGATCCGGCGAGAAGCTGCCGCCACTCGTTGACCGCCCTGCGCCCCTCCAGGCCGAAACGCTGCCCGGCCAGCTGGCCCATGAGGTCGAAATCCGGGGCCGCCGCCACCAGCCCTGCCAGAAGAGCAAATCCCGCCAGAATAAAGCCGACCCACGACAGAACAGGATAGTTGTTTTTGGCTGCGGCTGTCGGCATGGGCACGGTATTTCGCAGATAAGAAGGTTATGAAAAAATGTTGCCGTGTTCCGGTGAGGACATTTCCCCCGGGATTTCTGCCTTCGCAGGAATAACAGTTTACATATTGAATTACCTAAGCAGTATCCGCCCCCGTAGTTACCTCGCACTAAATCTTACGTAACCGATTCACGGGGTGAGCCACAAAACAGGGAAAGCCAATGAATCACCCTTCGGGTATAAGTTTAGTTTTGAGCAGACAAGCTGCTCAACTCAGCTAAAAGCGGTCTCAGGGTGGTGCAGGTTGCGGCGCACCCAGAGGGTATAAGTTTCGCAAGGCAGGCAAGCTGCCAAGCTCAGCTATAAGCGGGACGGCGATGCGTACATTTGGTACGTGAGCTGAACCGATCGCCGCAAGATGCGGTGCCCTGTAACCGCTTACAATCTTACAGCATGATTCCCCCGAATCGCAAGACGTATCCCTAATGGCGCTAGTTTAAGCGTTTTTTACAACCGCAGGTAGTAAACTCGGGACTGTCCCCGGCCTTATCGGGGGCTGTCCCGAAAGTTTACGGGTTTGCTGCAACCATGGTGGTCAGCGCCACTATAGGCGGCGTGAAAAATCAGCGCCTTCCCCGGCACACGGAACCTGCTCCGATCTTTTTCTTATCTTATTTCTTGACTTTGCCAAAATTTAGAGAGATAAAAAAAATCAAATGGTTAGTTATGATTTTATTAGACTTATTTTTATACCAAAAAGGCATAAGTTTCGTTGCGCAGATGAGCTGCTCAACTCCGCTTTATGATGCAGCACACTGAATAGTTCAAAAAAGAGGAAAAAGTATGCGATTAAAGGTGGGTTTGTTTATCTTTTTAGCTTTTCTGGCAGCATCTCCGCTCCAGGCTCAGGAACCAACCACCCTTAAAGAGGTCGTTCAAAAATCAATTTCCGAAAATCCCGAGGTTCAGGCAACCTGGTACGCCTATCTGTCTTCAGACGACGAAAAGGACGTGGCCAAAAGCGGTTATTTACCCCGTCTTGATCTCAGCGCGGGAACGGGCTGGGAGCGTTGGTCCAGGAGCAACCAACCGGACACGGATTTCTCCCGCAGCAACGTGACTCTTTCCCTCCGCCAAATGGTCTATGACGGCTTCGCCACCAAGAACGAGGTGTCACGGCTGGAGTATGCCAAGCTGGTCCGCTACTATGAGGTGCGGGCCGCCGCCGAGCAAATTGGCCTTGAGGCCATGCGCGCCTATCTCGATGTCATGCGCTACCGTGAACTGCAAGCCCTGGCGACGGAAAATTACACCCAGCACCATACCATTTTCAGAAAAGTGGAGACCCGGGTAAAGGCTGGAGTTGGCCGTGGGGTGGATATGGAGCAGGCCAGCGGGCGGCTGGCTCTTTCCGAATCCAACAGGGTAACGGAAACCAGCAACCTCCATGATGTGAGCAATCGTTATCTGCGCATTGTCGGTTCCGCTCCCGCTGCCCTGCTCCCGCAGGATCTCCTGCACGAGGGCATTCCCGCTGCCCTGACCGAGGCGCTGGAGTCAGCCTTTCAGGAAAACCCCGCCTTTATTGCGGCGGTGGAGAATGTCCGCGCCGCCGAGGCTGCCGTGGCTGTCCACAAATCCGCGTTCCATCCCAAGGTTGACTTGCAGGCCAGGCATGTTCTCGGCCACGGCATAGACAACCTCGATGGACACTCGGATGAGACTGTTGCCGAAGTGGTCTTGCGTTACAACCTCTATGCCGGTGGTTCGGACCAGGCCGCCGAGCGCCAGTATCTGCAACGGCTGAGCATGGCCAAGAGCCTGCGCGAAAAAGCCTGCCGCGACCTGCGTCAGACCCTGGCCATCGCCTTCAACGACATAGAAAAGTTGCGGGAGCAACTCATTTACCTGAACGATCACCAGCTGACCACGGGCAAGGCCCGCGAAGCATACAAGGATCAGTTTGATATCGGCCAGCGCACCCTGCTCGACCTGCTGGACACGGAAAACGAATATTTCGAGGCCCGGCGGGCCTATGTAAATGCCACTTACGATTACGCTTTAGCCCACGGTCGGACCTTGGCCGCCATGGGGCGTCTACTCAAAGCCCTGGGCGTGAGCCGCGAAGACCTGCCTTCCGCGGAGGAAGCGGGACAGACAAGAAATCCGGTTAATCCGGACACCATCTGCCCTGCCGAGGGAGTTAAAAAGGTAGCCTTTGTCCGGCCGGAGTACACGGCTCCGGCGGCTCCAGTGACTCCAGTGGTTGCGGTTGCGGCGAAAGTCGCCGGGCCTTCCCCGGACGATCTGCTGAAGAAGACCCCCTATAGAATAAAGGTGGAATTCCCCTTTGACTCGGTGGAGATCCGCCCGGAATACAAAGCGGAAATCGTCAAGCTGGCCGATTTTCTCAAGCAGTATCCGGCGATCAAACTGAACATAGAAGGACATACCGACAACATTGGTTCGAGCAACTATAACCAGAAGCTCTCCCAAGGTCGGGCCGAGGCGGTTGCCGGCAGCCTGGTGGAGCACGGCGTGGAGGCCAAGCGCTTGACTGCCATTGGCTTTGGTTTGAGCAAACCCATTGCGGATAACGGCACGCCGGAAGGCCAAAGCCGCAACCGCCGGGTCGAAGCAGTAGTTAGTTTGGCTAAATAGATAAATAGGACGATTCGGACCACGGAAAAAGGGTTCCGAGTCGCCGCATTCAACGGGCCGGAGATGGGGGAAATTTATATCCTTATCCCCGGCCCAGTCATGCCATCCACCCCGAATTCCGGCAGAATTTTCAGTTCGGCCTGACTCTGTACGCCTTCGGCAATGGTTGTCAAGCCGATGGAATGAGCAATCATGCACAAGCCCCGGAGAAAGGCCTGACTGCCGGGGTTGGCCTGAATATCCCGGATAAAAGAGGCGTCGATCTTGATGTAGTCGAGTCCCAGGTCATGCAGATCGCCGATACGGGAGAACTGGTGCCCCACATGTTCAAGGCCGACCTTGACGCCGAAGGGTTTTACCGCCAGACACATGGCCCGGAATTCCTCAACATGGCGAAACGCTCCTGATTCGGGAACCTCAATCCAAAGACGGGCGGCAAGTTCCGGGGCCTGCTGCAACATTTTGCGCAGTCCGGCGCAGAACTCCATATCGCAGACCGCCTCGGCGGAAATGTTGATGCCCAGGGGTTCATCCTTCTGGCTGATTTCCTGCAAAGCCGCTTTAACCACCCCTCCGTCAAGACGGGGCATCAACCCCAACCGGGCGGCCCACTGCATCACTACCCCTGCCGAGAGCCAGTCGCCATCGATCAAAAGCCTTGCCGGCGCTTCAAAATGCAGCAGTCCGCCGGCGCTGTCAATCACCGGATATTTCGCCAGTTTCAGCGCCTCAGCCTCAAGAGCCCCGGTCAAGGCCGTCCGCCAGGAGTTCAGATCGGTAAACGGCTGGACGGTGTCATGCTTGTTCACCACCTGCACCGCCGCCGCTTCATTGAGCTCGGCGGCGCCCAGGGCGGTATCGGTGCGGGACAGGAGCTGGCTCAAGGGTTCGCCCGGATCCAGAGAAGTTGCCCCGATGGGCAGCACCCGTTCTCGGGTAAGGTTGGCGTCATCAATGGCCAGATGCAGGGAGCCGGAGACCGCCTGCGCCAGAGCGAGAGGGGTTTCTTCGCCGCCGGACGCAAGCAGGGCAAAATCAGAACCATTGAGACGACCCGCCAGCCAATCTGGATGTTCGGCAGCCAATGTCGAAAATTTTTCTCCGATGCGGCAGAGAAGCTGGTCGGTTATTTGCCGGCCGAGTTCCCGGTTGATTTCGCTTAATCCTGCAAAGCGGGCAATCACCAGAACGCCGGTCGCGCTCGCGTCTTCGCGGGCGAGATGGGACTCGATGCGCCGGAGAAAAGGCTCCCGCTGGAGAAGCCCGGTCAGGGGATCCTGTTCATTCTGGCGGCGCAGATTTTCCAGTCGCGCCGTTTCCTCTTCCAGCATGCTTTTGATCCGGGTGGACAAGGTGTTCATGGCGTTTACCACACTGCGCAGCTCCAGGGTTTTCGGCAGCTGAATGACGATGAAACGCCTTGCCCCGATGGCCTCGGCCTGATCAACCACATCATGCAGAGGCTGGGTGATCGCCTTAAGAGCCAGCGACCCGATGATGCCGATGAACGCAGCGCCAAACCCGAACCAGAAGAGAAGGCGCAGGGTTCCCTGCCAGAGGGACTCATAGGCAAACCTGCTATGGCTTTGCAGGGTTAGGGTGCCAAACTGCTGCCAGCCGTTCTGCACCTCGGCAACTCCCGGCAGACTCTGCAGGGGAATCAGCCGCTGGAACCATTTTGGGGCGCCGGCAGGAACGACCGGGTTGCTGCGGTCAAGCAGGGTTTTGCCGTTGGGATCGATCAGGCGGATGAACTGATAGTGGCCGCTGTCGAACTGGGCGCTGAGCAGCAGCTCCACGGTAACCGGGTCATCGGCCACCTGGGACAGGGAAATGGCCAGAGAAGTGGCATTGTCAAAATTTTTCAGGTACAGCTGCTGGGCGAGGTACTTCTGGGCGGAGAGGGTGCTGACCACAAAACTTCCGCCAAAGGCAAGGATCATGGTGACGGCGATAGCGATCCAGAGCTGTTTGATCAGGGACATTGTGCGCTCCTTTGGACTGTATTTCCTTATTGACGCCTACTCCCTTGACAGGAAGGGAACTTTGCATGAAGCTCTATTTTTGAATGTATAATACCTCCGAACAAAGAACAACGGCTTTTCTAGGGTTGTCCGCAAACCCCTCTATCTGCGGGTTTTCTCCAAATTATTGCAAATTATTTCAGATAGTTATCCGTAACTACCCAACCAACCTCTCTCGATTCACAACCTGGCCAACCTAAAAAATACAAAAATATACGTAAAACCAGCGAGTTAAAAAAAATACGCCCTCCGTTATTTTTCTTGACACTTTTTTGCGCAAGAAGCATAAACTGGTTCAGTTAAATGCCTCGAACCGCTTGCGGCTGTCAGCGGTATCATATTGAAATTAATTGATCTTTTTATGGAATAAACCAAACGTCCAGCAAGGAGAAAAGCGATGCAGCAAAAAATTGTTTATGTTGAGGAGCAAGAGGAACCCCCAGGGTGTTGCCCTGGCCCCGTCGCCTTTCCGTTTTCCCACCTTCCCCCATCCCTCACCTTCCGCCAACGCCATTTCCCCCTGGCTACCGAGGATGACTGGCACGATTGGCGCTGGCAGCTCCGCAACCGCATCACCAGCCTCAAAAAACTCGGCAAAATCATAGACCTCTCGGACAGCGAGCGTCAGGCCATGGCCTTCAACGGCGCCACCCTGCCCCTGGCCATTACCCCCTATTATGCCAGCCTGATTTCCCCTGACGACCCCAAGCAGCCGCTCCGCCGGACCATGGTGCCGACGGTCAACGAGCTCCTGGTTTCCCAGGGTGAGGAGCACGACCCCCTGGGCGAGGACAAGCACAGCCCGGTGGTCGGCCTGGTGCATCGCTATCCCGACCGCGTCCTCTTTCTGGTCACCGACTACTGTTCGAGCTACTGCCGTTACTGCACCCGCTCCAGGATGGTCGGCCGCCGCAAGGGGTACAACCAGGCCCGCTGGCAGAAAGCCCTCGCCTATATCGCGGCCAATCCGGCTATCCGCGACGTACTCCTTTCCGGCGGCGACCCACTGACCATGCCCGACGAACAGCTGGACTGGCTGCTCGGCCGCCTGCGGCAGATTCCGCATGTGGAAATGATCCGCATCGGCACCAAGACCCCCATGGTCCTGCCCCAACGCATCACCCCCGAGCTGGTAGCCATGCTGAAAAAATATCATCCGCTGTGGATCAGCATCCACTGCACCCATCCCGACGAGCTGACCCCGGAAGCGACCCAGGCCTGCACTCTGCTTGCCGATGCGGGCATCCCCCTGGGCAGCCAGACCGTGCTTCTCTCCGGGATCAACGATTCCCTGGAGACCATGCGGCGGCTGATGCACGGGCTGGTCAAGATCCGGGTCAAGCCCTATTATCTGTACCAATGCGATCCCATTCTCGGCTCGATTCATTTCCGGACCCCGGTTTCCAAGGGGTTGGAAATCTATCAAGGACTGCGCGGCTACACCTCCGGCTATGCCGTGCCCAACTATGTGATCGACGCACCGGGCGGCGGCGGCAAGATCCCGCTCATTCCGGAAACCGTGGTGGGCCGTGACGGCAACGATCTTCTGCTTCTAAACTACGAAGGCAAGATCTATCGCTACCCCGATCTCTTGACACGGCAAGACGGGCAAGCCAACAACAAGGAAAAATCATGCTGATCGGAATTACCTACGACCTGCGGAGCGACTATCTGGCTGCGGGTTACGGAGAAGAGGAAACCGCCGAGTTCGACCGGGAATCTACCATCGCGGCCATTGACCACGCCCTGCGAAGCATGGGCCATGATACGGTCCCCATCGGCAATTTCATGGGCCTCATGCCCCGGCTGCTAACCGGCGAGCGCTGGGATCTGGTCTTTAATATCTGCGAAGGTCTGTACGGCTTCGGCCGGGAAGCCCTGGTTCCCGCCCTGCTGGAGGCGCACCGGATTCCCTATGTCTTTTCCGACCCCCTGGTTCTGGGCTTGACCCTGCACAAGGGGATGAGCAAACACGTGGTCCGGGATCTCGGTATCCCGACCCCGCCCTTTGCCGTGGTAAAAAGCATGGCAGATGTGGCGGAAGTGACTCTGGCCTACCCGGTCTTTGCCAAACCCGTGGCCGAAGGCACCGGCAAGGGCGTAACCCCGGCCTCCAAAATCAGCACCGCCGAAGAGCTGCATGTGGTTTGCGCCGAGCTTTTGCAGACCTTTCACCAGCCGGTGCTGGTGGAGGCCTATCTGCCGGGGAGGGAGTTCACCGTGGGCATCGTGGGCAACGGTGCAGCCGCCCGCTCCATCGGCATCATGGAGGTAGTCCTATTGCCCGACTCCGAGCCGGAGGTCTACTCGTACCACAACAAGGAGTTCTGCGAAGAGCTGGTGGAATATCGCAAGGTGGATGATCCGGAGGCCCGGCAGGCGGAGGCAACCGCCCTGGCCGCCTGGCATGGCCTGGACTGCCGGGACGGCGGCCGGGTGGATCTGCGCTCTGATGCCAATGGCATCCCCAATTTCATCGAGGTCAACCCCTTGGCCGGGCTGCATCCCGAACATTCCGACCTCTGCATCATCACCGGCAAATACGGAATCTCCTACCAGGAGTTGCTCAGCGAAATCGTCAACGCCGCCATTGCCCGCCTCGGGCTTGAGCCATGAGGCAGCTGAAGGTCGGGATCATCCACAACGAGCCGATCCCCAAGGGTGAACCAAACTGGGAATCATCCGCCGATGTGATGGCGCAAGTGGAGGCCATTGAGGATGCACTCACCGAGCTGGGCCAGCCCCAGGTGCGCATCCCCTTTACCCGCGACCTGGGCCGCTTTGTCAGTCAGGTGCAGGCGACGGGGATCGCCATGGCTTTCAATCTTTGCGAATCGGTGGAGGAAGACCCGCTTCTCATCGGCCACCCCGCCGCGGTCCTGGAGCTGCTGGGGATTCCCTTCACCGGCTCCTCGGCCATGGCGTTGCTGCTCTCCACGGACAAGCTTACGGTCAAGAGGCTGCTCACTGCCTCGGGTCTGCGCACCCCAGCCTTTTTTCTTTACGAAGGCAGCGAGGTACTGCGGCCTGCGGGGCTGAATTTTCCGGTGATCCTCAAGCCCCGCTACCAGGACGCCAGCATCGGCATCGAGCAGGAGTCGGTGGTTGAAAACAGCACCGACCTGCTGCCCCGGCTGGAAGATCTTTACGCCCGGTACGGCGCCATCCTGGTAGAAGAGTATGTCGCCGGCCGGGAGTTCAATGTCTCGCTTTTCGGCTATCCCCAACCCGGGGTCATGCCCCTGGCGGAGATCGATTTCTCCGGCTTTCCCAGCGAGTTGCACCGAATTGTCAGTTACAAGGCGAAATGGGACGAAGACTCCTTCGAGTATCATCACACCCGGCGGATTTTCCCGGATAACCTGCCCGGGCCATTGCAACAGGCCATGCGTCACCTGGCCCACGACTGCTTCCAGCTCTTCGGCCTGCGCGACTACGCCAGGGTTGACCTCCGCCTTGACCAGCAGGGCCGCCTCGCCATCCTGGAGATCAATGCCAACCCCTGCCTGAGTCCGGACGCCGGATTTCCCGCCGCCGTGGCCGAAAGCAAGATGAACTATCCGGAGATGGTGGGCGAATTCCTTCGGCTGGTAGCCAGACGGGTCGCTTTATGATCACCATCCGGCCAATCGAAGCCCAGGACCGGACCCAGCTCATTCGCCTGGTGAAAAGGCAGGATAATTTCAATGCCCAGGAAGTAGCCGTGGCCGTCGAGGTCATCGACGACACCCTGGACCCGGCCAAAAACGATTATTGCATCCTCGTCGCAGTAAGCGAAGAGCAGGGGGTTGCGGGCTTTATCTGTTACGGGGAGATCCCCATGACTGACCGCCGCTTCGACCTGTACTGGGTGGCGGTAGACCCGGACCTGGGCCGCAAGGGCGTGGGCAGCCTGCTTCTTGTCAGGATGGAAGAAAAACTGGTCGGGCAGGGGGGCGGCATCGTCTACGTCGACACCTCCTCCACTCCCGGCTACGACCGGGCCCGCTCTTTTTATGAAAAAAACGGCTATGCCGTGGCCTGCGTGCTGGCTGATTTCTACCGGGTCGGTGATGACCGGGTCATCTATAGAAAAACATTGTAACGGCAGATGTTCGTCCAAGATGATCCTGCGCGGGCCTATCCAGAATGGCGCTAGTTTAAGGACGGAGGCCAGCAAAACCGGGACTGTCCCAGGCTTTTGCGAATTGGAGCCACAGCAGTTGCAATAATCCTTAAACTCAAGCTGTTGCAGTGCTGAACACCATGGTTTGCCTCAAACCCGTAAACTTCCGGGACAGCCCCCGATGGGGCCGGGGACAGTCCCGAGTTTACTCTGCGGTTGCAAAAAACGCTTAAACTACCGCCATTCGGGACAGGCCACAAAAAGAAAGCCCCTTTCCCAGGACGGGGAAAAGGGGCTTTCAGAGGAGAGAAGAGAGAGGGAGGGAGGAGGGAGATTACTTCAGGGCTTCGTAGACCTTGCCCACCAGATTGGCTCCTGGGGTCAGGGTCTTGTCGCCAGCTTCCCAGCGGGCCGGACAGGCCTCCGCGGGATTGGCCGCTACATAAACGCTGGCTTTTAGTTTTCTTGCCAGTTCCTTGGCATTGCGGCCGACGTTGTAAAAATTCACCTCGGAGGCGACCAGCTTGCCCGCAGGGCTGATGATAAAGGTGCCGCGCAGGGCCAGGCCGGTGCTATAGTCATAGACTCCGAACAGTTTGGCCACCGTGCCGGTACGGTCCGCGGCCATGGGAAATTTGGCGTTTTCCAGGAATTTCTCTTCCCGCTTCCAGGCCAGATGGGTGTAAACGGTATCAGTACTCACCGTTACCACCTCGGCCCCAGCCGCCGTAAGCTCCGCGTATTCGTCCGCCAGGTCGCCCAGTTCGGTGGAGCAGACAAAGGTGAAGTCCGCCGGATAGAAAACCAGAACCGTCCATTTGCCGGCTTTTTTCAACTTCTCCAAAGAAACCGTGCCAAAACCGTAATCGGCAGTCTCATAGGTATCCATAGTGAAATCCGGCACATTCTGACCAACCTGCAATCCGCAGCAACAATTTTCAGCCATGATACATCTCCATCGTAAAAGGTATGAGCAAAGGTAGCCGTGTCGCCGCAACGCATCCGCGACCCAGCTGAACAGTTACAGATAGAACCATGCTTTACTTTTTTATCCCCCTGGGGATATTAATAAGCAAAGAAATCGGTCCAGTGCTTGATAAGAATTATCATTTTTAAAAAATCAAGTCAAACCTTTTTTGTCCTATTTGTAGAAATTAAAGCGTCTTGCTATATTTCTTGCCGCGATTACAACGGTTGTCGCTGCATAACCATTTGATTTAATGCCGCTGATCCGTGACCTTTTTTCATTTTTACGAGACCATCATATTTCATATATTACCTGAAAAAAATCCCGCACAGCCAAAAACATTCTCTCCAGCCCGGCAAAATCTTGTGGTTTTTTCATGCTTCACGGTCTATCCCGGAAAAGAATAAATAGGCTGTGCTTGACACCCCCCCTATCTTTCCCGTAAATTCTTTATATATTCTAACTGGTCCGCAGCCCCTTTGCTGAACAATTGCGTTTCGCCGGCTTACGAACCTGCCCGGACATGCCCTGGATAGTTACGATATGTTTATACCACGAAGAAAAATAATCCTGACCGGCTACCGGGCCACCGGCAAAACCCTGGTGGGGTTGATGCTGGCCCAGCGCCTGACCCTCGACTTCATAGACATGGACGAAATGCTTGAGGCCAGGGCCGGGCAGCCCATCAGCCAGTTCGTCGCCCAACAGGGGTGGGGGGAGTTCCGCCTCTTGGAGCGCGACTTGCTGGCCGAAATGATCTGCCGGAAAGATGCGGTGATTTCCACGGGCGGCGGGGCGATCCTTCATCAGGAAATCTGGAATCTCCTGCGCCAGACCGGCCTGGTCATCTGGCTCACCGCTGATATCGACACCATCTGCCGCAGACTGTCCGAGGACGAAAAAAGCGCCAGCCAAAGGCCGTCGCTAACCGAGGCTGACATCTATCTCGAGGCGGCCCAGATACTGGCCGAGCGGGAGCCGCTCTATAAAAAAGGTTCGCACCTCACTGTGGACACCAGCAACAAAACCGCGGGCGAGATCGTGCATCTCATTGAACTGGCCCTGGGAGACGATGAGTTTCTTCGTACCGTCGAAGCCTCCCTCCCCAAAGACCACATCTTCTGTTAGGTGCTGACAATGGCAGGAAATACCTTTGGCTCTGTTTTTCGCGTAACCACCTGGGGCGAATCCCACGGCCCCGCCGTAGGCGCCACTCTGGACGGCTGCCCTCCGGGGCTGCCGCTCACCGCCCTGGATATCCAAGCAGAGCTGGACCGCAGAAGGCCAGGCAAGGGCGGCCCGGCGGCGAGCCCCAGAAAAGAACCGGACAAGGTGGAGATTCTCTCCGGGATCTTTGAAGGCAAAACTACCGGCACCCCCATTACCCTGGCCATCTTCAATCAGGATGCCATGAGCAAATCCTATGACAATCTCAAGGATATCTTCCGGCCGGGTCACGGCGACATCACCTATCTCGCCAAGTATGGCCGCCGTGACCATCGGGGCGGCGGCCGGGCCTCGGCCCGGGAAACCGCAGGCAGGGTAGCGGCCGGGGCCATAGCCAGAAAACTTCTCGCCCTGCATGGCGTCACGATCATTGCCTATACTGTAGCCTTGGGCGAGGTTACTACCGCCCGGCGTCACCTGGCCGAAATCAACGACAACCAACTGTTCTGCCCGGACAACGAGGCCGCCGCCAAAATGATCAGCCATATCGAGACGGTACGCAAAGAGGGCGACACCCTGGGCGGCATCGTCGAGATTCTCGTCACCGGCTGCCCGGCTGGCCTTGGCGAACCGGTGTTCGAGAAACTTGACGCAGCCCTGGCCGGGGCGCTGATGTCCATCGGTGCGGTCAAAGGGGTGGAGATCGGCGCGGGCTTTGGTGCCGCCGCCATGCGGGGTTCGGAAAACAACGATGTCATCCTGCCCGACGGCTTTGCCACCAACAACGCGGGCGGGATCCTGGCCGGCATCTCCAACGGTGACGCCATCATAGCCCGGGTGGCGGTCAAGCCCATCCCCTCCATCGGCAAGGAACAGCAGACCATCAACCTGGCCCGCGAACCGGTTACCGTCAGCATCGGCGGTCGACACGATATCTCCGCCATTCCCCGGATCATCCCGGTTTGCGAGGCCATGATGGCCCTGACCCTGGCCGATCATCTGCTGAGACAGAAGGCTATCGCCTGAACAAAAGAAGGTTTCCCTTGCCGATTTACGTTGCCCACAGGACCCCTGCATGAACACAGCTTCTCCGCAAAAACCAGCCATCAACAACGTCTGGATGCTGACCCGCGAATACGACGGCCTGGCCGGAGCCGGCGGAGTCAAGGATGTAGCCCGCCAGCTGGCCGAGGCCCTGGCGCGTTCGGGCCGCAAGGTCAGCGTGGTCCTGCCGCTCTATGGCTTCATGGACCCCAAACAGCTGGGCTTTACCCCTCTTGATCTTTCTTTTGAAATCGATCTGGATTATGCCGCGGAAGCGCGCCGGGAATATGTGCGGGTCTTTGCCAAAACGGAAAACCCCGCGGCTAAAAAAGGGGCGCTGACCATCTACCTGATCGACGCGGCCCGCTATCTGGAAAAAAAGAGCGTCTACACCTATACTGCGGAGGATGAGGCTCTGGACCCTTTCCACCACCAGGGCTCCGGCCATTTTGACTACTTCGCCATGAACGTCCTGCTGCAAAAGGCGGCGGCCGCCCTGATGATCCGCCTGGACGAACGGCCCGAGATCATCCACTGCCACGATGGCCACACCGCGCTTCTGCCGGCCATGCTCCGCGAAACAGAAGGCTTTCGCCATTTCTTTGCCAAAACCGGCTGTGTGGTGACCATCCATAACGCCGGAATCGGCTATCATCAGGAGGTGGGTGACCTGCCATTTGCCGAGGCGGTCACCGGCCTGCCTGAACCGCTGATCACCAGCAATCTGCTGGACGGGAAATTCGACCCCTTGCTCGCCGCCTCGCAGTATGCGGTCATGAATACGGTGAGCGAAAAATATGCCCAGGAACTGCGGGAAACCGACGACGACGCGCTGACCGGCTGGCTCGGCCACCGGCTTCTGGCCCGGGGCGTGGTGCTCAAAGGGGTGACCAACGGCATCAACCCGGCGGATTTCGACCCAGGCAAGCCCAAACCTCTGGGCCTTGCCGCCGCCTTCAACCCGGCGAGCGGCGATCTGGCGGGCAAGGCAAAATGCCGCCAGAGCCTGATCCGCGCCCTGGCCCGGCAAAACCTGAAAACCGTCCGCCAGATCGGCACCCTGGAAAACCGGCCGGGTACCCCGCTGTTCACCTTTGTCGGTCGGCTCTCCTCGCAAAAGGGGGTGGACAAGTTATTGGGAGCTCTCGAAACCCTGCTGCCCCTGGACCAGAACTTCCAGGTTCTGATTCAGGGCTCTGGCAGCAAGGAGATTGAAAAGGCTCTGGCCGGACTGGCGGCAACGCCTAAAAACCAGGGGCGCATCTGCCTGCTTCGGGGTTACGACCAGCAGCTTGCCAACCGCATTTACGCGGCGGGCGACTTTTTTCTCATCCCCTCCCGCTACGAACCCTGCGGCCTTACCGACTATATTGCCCAGCTTTTCGGTAACCTGCCCATCGTCCATCATGTCGGCGGCCTGGTCAAGGTGAAGGATGGTGAAACCGGCTTTTCCTATCCGGAGCACAAGTCCGCCGCCCTGATGGGCGCCATGCAGACAGCCATGCAAACCTTCCGCACCAAGCCAAAAAAAATTCTGGCCATGCAGCAGGCCGCGGTCAAAACGATCCACGACACCTATACATGGGACAAGGTGCTGACCCATTATTTAGCGCTTTATCGCGAGGCGCTTTTGCAGGTACAATAATTTCGCTCCTTCGGGAAAAACGCCAGAACAAACTGTCCTTGGCCCCGGGAAGTTGAAAAACCCACAAATCGTACCGGTTCAGCAGTGCCGCAGGTTGCGGCAAGCGGGACGGCGATGCGTACTTCAGTACGTGAGCTGGCTCGATCGCCGCAAGATGCGGTGCTGCTGAACCGGTTACCCCCACAAGGAGACCGGCATGGCGATACGAATAGGCATCAACGGTTTTGGCCGCATCGGCCGCAATATCTTCCGGGCAATTGACAAAGATCCTCTTTTTGCCGGAATCGAAGTCATTGCCATCAACGACCTCACCAGTAATGACACCTTGGCCCACCTGCTCAAGTACGACTCGGTCATGGGCGTGTATGAGAAAAAAGTGGCCGCCACCGAGGATGGCCTGCTCGTCAACGGCCGCCCGGTCAGAATCTTCAACCACCGCAACCCCGCCGATATTCCCTGGGGCCAAATGGGGGTTGAGTACGTGGTCGAATCCACCGGCTACTTCACCGATGGCGAAAAAGCGGCCCTGCATCTTGAGGCCGGAGCCAAGAAGGTGGTGATCTCCGCCCCGGCCAAGGGCCAGGTCAAGACCATCGTCATGGGGGTAAACGAAGACGAATACGACCCCACGGAAGATCACATCATCTCCAACGCCTCCTGCACCACCAACTGCCTGGCACCCATGGCCAAGGTCATTCTCGACCGTTTCGGCATCAAAAGCGGCCTGATGACCACGATCCACTCCTACACCAACGACCAGTCCCTCCTGGATTTTCCCCATAATGACCTGCGGAGGGCCAGAGCAGCGGCGCTCTCGATGATCCCTACCAAAACCGGGGCCGCAGCCGCAGTTTCCCTGGTTATCCCCGAGCTGAAAGGCAAGTTCGACGGCCTGGCGGTGCGAGTGCCCACCCCCAACGTCTCCCTGGTGGACGCGGTCATGGAGGTGGAAAGGGCGACCACGGTGCCGGAGGTGAATCAAGCTCTCAGGGAGGCGGCCAACCGTTTTCTCGGCTATTCCGACGAACCCCTGGTATCCATCGACTACCAGGGCAACCCGCACTCTTCGGTGGTGGACGCCATGTCCACCAAGGTGATCGGCACCTCGGTCAAGGTATTGGCCTGGTACGACAACGAATGGGGCTACTCCAACCGGGTACTGGACTTGATTTTGCTGATGGAGAGCCAGAAGCCGCTGTAAGGGTAAAGGGGAGAGCCGGAATCATCACGATACCGGTATCTCCTCGACCAGCAGTGCCTTGAACTCCTCGTCATCCAGGGCCTCTTTTTCAAGCAGCACTTTGGCGATTTTTTCCAGAAGCGGCCGCTGTTCGACCAGGGTCTTTTCCGCCAGCACCATGCGCGCCTCAATGATCTTGCGCACCTCCTCGTCGATGAGCAGGGCGGTATGCTCGCTGAACTCCTTTGGCTGAAACAAGCCCTGCTGCAGAAACTGGTTCGCCGGCTGCAGATAGGTAACCTGGCCCAGTTTTTCGTTCATCCCGTACATGGCCACCATGCTGCGGGCGATCTCCGTGGCCCGTTGCAGATCGTTCTGGGCGCCGGTGGTAATCTCGTTAAAAATGATTTTTTCCGCAGCCCTCCCCCCCAGCAGCACGTCGATTTTTTCCAGCAACTCTGTCTTGGACATCAGAAAGCGGTCCTCGGTGGGCAGCTGCATGGTGTAGCCCAGGGCGCCGATGCCTCTGGGGACGATGCTGATCTTGTGTACCTTTTCCGCAGTTTTGCGGAAGGTGGCCACCAGGGCGTGGCCGGTTTCGTGGTAGGCCACGGTGCGTTTTTCATTTTCGTTGAGCACCCGGTTTTTCTTCTCCAACCCGGCCACGATCCGGTCGATGGCCTCTTCAAACTCCGGGGCCTCCACCACATCCTTGCCCTTGCGCACCGCCAGCAGGGTCGCCTCGTTGGCCAGGTTGGCCAGATCCGCCCCGGTAAAGCCCGGGGTGCGGCGGGCGATGATCTCCAGGTCAACCTCCGGGGACAGGGTGATCCCCTTGACATGCACCTTGAGGATGGCCACCCGCTCCTTGAGGTCGGGCCGGTCCACGAGAATGTGCCGGTCGAAGCGGCCCGGCCTGAGCAGGGCCGGATCGAGGATCTCGGGACGGTTGGTGGCGGCGAGGATCACCACCCCCTTGTTCACCTCAAAGCCGTCCATCTCGGCGAGCAGCTGATTGAGGGTCTGTTCCCGTTCGTCGTGGCCGCCCATCATGCCGCTGCCCCTGGCCTTGCCCAGGGAATCCAGTTCGTCGATGAACACGATGCAGGGCGCCTTGGCGTTGGCCTGCTCAAAAAGATCGCGCACCCTGGCCGCGCCCAAACCCACGAACATCTCGATGAAATCCGAACCGCTGATCGAGAAAAAAGGCACTCCGGATTCCCCGGCCACCGCCTTGGCCAGCAAGGTCTTGCCCGTACCCGGAGGCCCGACCAGGAGGATGCCCTTGGGAATCTTGGCGCCCAGGCGGGTGAATTTTTCCGGGGTCTTCAAAAACTCGATCACCTCGGCCAGCTCCACCTTGGCTTCCTCCTGGCCCGCCACCGACTCAAAGTTGACACCAAGATCAGTCTGGGCGATGATCTTGGCCTTGGACTTGCCCAGGGTCATCATGCCGCCGGCCCCTGCTTGCCCCATACGCTTCATCATGAACATCCAGATCCCGACAAAAAAGAGGGTTGGCAGGATCCAGGAGAGCAGGGTGCGGAGGAAGGTGTTCTCGTTGGCGGCAATGATGTCCACCCCGTATTTTTCCAGAAACTCGACAAGATTCTTGTCATCGATGCGCGGGGTCACATAGAGAGCCTTGGGAAACATCGGTTCCTTCTTGTCGCTCTCGACCTTTTCATACCCCTTGAGCAGGGTGGAGGAAATGACCACGGAATTGATCTTTTTTTCCGCCACATGCGCCTTGAACTGGCTGTAGGAAACATTGTTGATCTGGGGGGAAAGCCAGTTCTGGAGGAGAATAAAAATGGCCAGGGCGATGAAGAGATAGCTGAGAGAAAACTGGAATTTTTTTTCCATGTCCAACCTGCTCTTGGGATTATGGCCGGTTTCGGCAATGGATTAGATTCTTCTTCCCCGCTCCGTCCTTGTTTTTATGGTATAAGAGATTGAGTTTTTTGCAAAGCGCAGAATGGAGCCCTGAAAAAATGAATCCGGCCGATGAAATAGTCCTGATTGTGGACGAACAAAACCAGGAGGTGGCGCAAGTTTCCCGGCGGGTGATGCGAGAAGGCGTTCTCATCCACCGGGCCTGCTACATCCTGGTTTTTAACCGGCAGCGGGAAATCTTTGTCCAGAGGCGAACAACAAACAAGGATATCTATCCCGGTTTACTGGATGTCGCCACCGGCGGCGTGGTCCTGGCCGGGGAATCATACGAGCTTTCCGCAAAACGCGAACTGGCCGAAGAGCTTGGCGTGCGCAGGGCTACCCTTCGCCGCCATTTTGATTTTTATCATGAGGCAGATAACAACCGGGTCTGGGGGAGGGTATTTTCCTGCCAGGCCGAAGGCCCGTTTGTCCTCCAGCCGGAAGAGGTGGAGGATGGTTTTTTTCTCGGGCTGCCGTCGATAAAAGCCCTGGCCGCCGCGAAACAATTTACCCCGGATGGCCTTGTGGCGCTAAAGGGATTCCTGGCTGACCATGCAACCCCTCTTTAAGGCCATCCTTGATCTCCTGCTGCCCTCATTTTGTCTTGCCTGTGAAAAGCCGCTGGGCTCCTTGCCGGAGCTGTTGTTCTGCCCGGATTGCCTGAAAAAGCTCCGCTTCATCCAGAGCCCCCTTTGCCCCTGTTGCGGCAGGGTCTACCTTGTGGCCCCGGGCGGTGATCATCACTGCGGGGCCTGTCTCGCCAAGCCAAGATATTTCACCCGGGCCAGGGCGCTCTTTCTCTACGAAGAGCCGCTGAAAAAGGTGGTCCACCGCTTCAAATACCAGGGAAAAACCGCCTGCCTGCCTAGCTTTGCCAGGTTAGCCAAAACTCTGCCCCTGGTGGTAGAGTTAGGCGCGGTGGAGAGGCCGGACTGGATCGTCCCCGTGCCCTTGCACCCAAGTCGCCTGAGGGAGCGTGGCTTCAACCAGGCCCTGCTTCTGGCCCGCGCCTTCTTCCCTAAAGATCGGCGGGTCACAGCAGGCCTCCTCGTCCGTTTGCGGCCAACCGAGCCGCAGACCAATTTCAATGGGGCAGCCCGCCGCACCAATCTCAAAAACGCCTTTGGCGTAATAAAGCCGCACCGGCTGACGAGGAAAAAGATTCTCCTCGTCGATGATGTGTTCACCACCGGCACCACGGTGAACGAATGCGCCAGGGTTTTGAAAAAGGCCGGGGCGGCCGAGGTAATGGTGCTGACACTGGCCAGAGTAAAAGAAGACTATTAGGCAACTATCCCGCAGCACCACATCTTGCGGCGATGCTGAACATTTACCGCTTCTGGAGGGCAAGCCTTTCATCTTTCTGATTTACGACTATTAATTCTTGGCAGCAAAAAAATTCCGGTTTACCCTGTAGCCACAACAGCAAAAAGGAAACACCACCATGAATCCACATGCCCTTGCCGGCTTCGCCTCTCTGATTGTTGCCGGCCTGACCTTTGCCTTTATGCTCAAAAAACAGCAGGGGAGCGACTGCCCTTCCTGACTGCTGATTTACGCCACCATTGGTATGGGTCTCATATCATATTATCTTTTTACTTTTTTTCTCTGATTAATTGGGGCAGACATGCACGTTGCCGGAAAACCTTACCGAACCATCTGGCCGTCCGACACAGACCGCGGCGTAGTCAAGATTATCGACCAGCGGTATCTGCCCCACCTCTTCGTGGTAGAAGAGCTGCGCACCGTAAGTGAGGTCTGCACGGCCATCCGGGAGATGCATGTGCGCGGGGCCGGACTGATCGGCGCCGCCGCCGGTTTCGGCATGTACCTCGCCGCCCTGACCGCCCCGGAACAGGACTTTGCCGGATTTATGTGCCAGGCGGCGGCTGATCTGATCCAGACCCGGCCCACCGCCAGCAACCTGGCCTGGGCCGTGAACCGGCAGCTTGCCGCCCTCGACCGGGAAGACACCATGGCGGCAAAAAGGGAGAGGGCCTTTACCGTTGCCTGCGAGATAGCGGAAGAAGACGCGAAATTCTGCCGCCTTATCGGGGAACACGGCAAAAAGATCATCGCGGAGATCAGCCGGAAGAAAAGCGGCGGGGTGGTGAATATCCTCACCCACTGCAATGCCGGCTGGCTGGCTTTTGTGGATTACGGTTCCGCCACCGCCCCAATCTATGCCGCCCATGCCGAGGGGATCAAGGTGCATGTCTGGGTGGATGAAACCCGCCCCTGGCTGCAGGGGGCCAAGCTCACCGCCTGGGAACTGAAAGAGGAAGGGGTCCCTCATACCCTGATCGCTGACAACACCGGCGGCCATCTTATGCAGCACGGCCTGGTGGACATGGTTATCGTCGGCACCGACCGCACCACCCGCTGCGGCGACGTGGCCAACAAGATCGGCACTTATCTCAAGGCCCTGGCCGCCCATGACAACGGGATCCCTTTTTACGTAGCCTTGCCTTCCTCCACCTTCGACTGGACGATCTGCGATGGTCTTACTGAGATCCCCATCGAACAGCGGAGCGGCCGGGAAATCACCCATATCCGGGGCTTAAGCGAGACGGCGGAACTTACCACCATCGCCATTGCCCCGCCGGATACCGCCACCCTGAACTATGGCTTCGACGTCACCCCTGCCAGGTTGATCACGGGGCTGATCAGCGAACGCGGTGTCATGCAGGCCAACGAAGAGGATATCCTGCGGTTGTACCCGGAAAGAGGCTAACTCAAACCAATCCCAGGCTCTCCATCACCGTCTCATGAAAAAGGGGGCGGAACTGTTTGATCAGACTATTATCCCGGCTGGGATGAACCCGGTTGCTCAGCAAGACCATGACCAGCTCGCGAGTAGGATCAATCCAGAAAGAGGTTCCGGTAAAACCTAGATGGCCCACGCTGGTGGGGGCCAGATATCTGCCCCCGCTTGAGCCTGTGGCGGAAGGGGTATCAAAGCCCATAGCCCAGGTGGAGCCGTGGATATCCTGGCGGATTAAAAATCGGCGCAGATCGCCGGCCAGGTAGCCGGGGTGCTCTTCCCGGCCCTGCCACTGATCAAGCAGATGCACGCCCATCTCCAACACCCCGTCGATGGTGCCAAACAGACCTGCATGCCCGGCCGCTCCACCCAAGGCATGGGCGTTTTCATCGCTCACCTCGCCAACGAGAATCCGCTTGCGAAAAGGACACTCTTCCGTGGGGGCAAACCTTGTTTTTTCCCTCTCACCATTAACTTTTCCCCCTGCCTCAACATAGAATATTTTTTCCGCAACTCCCAGCGGCGCCGCGATCTTTTCCCTAAAAAATACGGCCAGCTCCAAGCCACTTTTCTGCTCCACAATCAGGCCGAGCAGCATGAAACCGAGATCGCTGTAGATCGAGGTGCTGCCAGGCTCATAAGCAGGAGTTTCCGCGGCAAGCAGATCAAGAAGTGCTTCCTTTCTTTTTTCCGCCGGAAGTTTGCCAAGCTCGAGATAATAGGGTCGGTGTGCGGGCAACCCTGAGGAATGACAGAGAAGATCTTTGATTTTTATTCCGGTCATGGCCAGGCCGGTCCGGGGGAAGATATCCGAGACCGGATCGGAAAGTTTTATCCGCCGCTCTTTCAACAACGAAAGAACAGCAAGGGTGGTGGCCAGCGGTTTGGTCAGCGAGGCAAGGTCGTAGACCGTACCTTCCTCAACCATGTTTTCCCGGTCATAGCAGGTGTGTCCGTAAGTCCTTATCAGCCTTTTTCTGTTCTCTTTTGTCCCCCATGCAACCGCCATGGCAGCCCCTGGAAAGACCCGGCTGTTAATTGCCTCGCTAAATATAGTGTAACAGTTTGATATAATTATATTATTTTTATTATTTTCCATTCAGACAAATAATATCCTTCTTTTTTTTGGCCGCCTTTGAAAATAGCCCATTCCAACGGCTCTAAAATTACCATAATACATGATGTTTTTATTTATTATCATTGAATTTTTTTTGATTTTACACTATCTTTTTGTAGTTATTTTTTCCCAAACGAGTCTTGCAGCTTATTTATTAATAATTTCTAATGAAATAAGTACGTTAAAGAGATTTTATGCTCTTGATTCATCAAACACCTTTACCTTGTTTTATCAACACCTTCTCAACCGTGTCTCCCATTCATCTGTTTACTCTGTTTTTAAAAACTGTTGATAACCTGTTTTTTTATTTTTTCCCGATTTTCTCAAGGTTGGTTCTTTTAAAGAAAATATAAAATATTCAAACGGTTAATGCTTAAATAAACATATCAACAGCTTTAATAACCATAATTTTAAAAAACTAAAAAACAACTATTACCTGATGGAGTGCCTATTATGTCCCTGATTTTTAATATCTCCCGAGATGATTTTTTAACAGGCCTTGCTTCCATGCAAAGTGTAACCGGCAAAAAGGGAAACATTGCCATTCTCTCCAATATCCTGATTGAATCGAAAACAGACTCTCTTCTTTTAACTGCCACGGATCTGGAAATTGGCATTCAAAACAGTCTGCCGGCAGAGATCCTTTCCTCCGGTTCCATTACCCTTCCTGCAAAAAAACTTTTTGAGATAGTAAGGGAATCCGGCGCTGATCAAATACATGTTGAAATTCTGGAAAATAATTGGGCAAAAATAGGCGCCGATTCAACAGATTACAAGTTGGCCGGCATGTCAGCCAATGAATATCCGGCTTTTTCCGAATATGATGAAAATATGCTGGTCTCCATGGCCAGCGACAAGATCAAGGAAATAATCGATAAAACTATTTTTTCCGTAGCCCAGGAAGGGGAATCCCAATTCAACCTAACCGGGGTTCTGATGGAAAAAGATATAACAGAGGGCAATAATATCCTCCGCATGGTTTCCTCTGACGGACACCGGCTTTCCCTTTGTGAAACGACGATGGAAAATGATTTAAGCGGTTTAAAAATGGAGAAGGTTATTCTTATTCCCCGCAAGGGCATGCAGGAAATAAGAAAATTTGCCGAAGGCTCTTCAGAAATAAAATTATCATTCGAAGAAAAACAAGCCGTTATAAAAACAGATCATTCCGTCATAGTGGTTAGGTTGATGAATGGCGATTTTCCGGATTACCGAAACATCCTGAATATAATTAAAAAAGAAAAATACATTGAATTAAAGAGGTTACAATTAATGAATTCGATGAAGAAGATGAATATCTTCACCGAAGACCGTTTCAATGCGGTGCAGTTTCAGATCACCCCGAACAAACTCGTTCTTTCCTCGCAAAGCATGGATATAGGCAGTGCCAAGGATGAAATTGACATCACCTATGATGGTTCCCCTTTAAGGCTTGGTTTCAACGGGAAATATTTCATCGAAACGATGCAGGCCATGTCCAGTGACACCATCAAGGCCTATATAAATTCAGAAGAAAGTCCCTGTATGATTCAAGGCGATGATGATCCAGGTTTTTTCAGTATCATCATGCCCATGAAGATATAGTGGCCGCATAGAATAGGCAAACAGCCAATGTCACAGATTCAAGCCGTTATCGCGAAACAAGCAAACAACAAAATTTATTTAGTAACGGCTCTTAATTTTTAGAAAAAACAGAAGAGGGCTCATATTTTGACTGAAGGACAGAAAAATTACGGAGCGGATCAGATCAAGGTTCTTTCCGGCCTTGAAGGGGTCAGGATGCGGCCGGCCATGTATATCGGTAATACGGCGGAAGAGGGGCTGCACCACCTTATTTACGAAGTGGTGGACAACAGCATCGACGAGGCCCTGGCCGGCCATTGCACGGACATCAAAGTAATCTTTCACCGTGACGGCAGCTGTAGCGTCGAGGATAATGGCCGCGGCATCCCGGTGGAGATGCACGAAGAAGGGGTTTCCGCCCTGGAGCTGGTCATGTGCACCCTGCATGCCGGCGGCAAGTTCGATCACGACACCTACAAGGTTTCCGGAGGGCTGCACGGGGTGGGCGTCTCGGTGGTCAATGCCTTGAGCAAATGGACCACGGCCGAAGTGAGAAGAAACGGCAAGATTCATCGCCAGACCTATCACCTCGGCATCCGTCAGGGAGATGTGGAGATCTTCGGCGAGTCGGAAAAAACCGGCACCAAGATCACCTTTATGCCTGACCCGGAGATCTTCAAAGAAACCACCGAGTTCAAGTACGACATCATCCAGGCCCGCATGCGGGAAGTCGCCTTTCTGAACAAGGAGGTCAAAATCCTCCTCCACGACGAGCGGACCGGGGCCGAGGATATCTTTCATTTCGAAGGCGGGATCGTTTCCTATGTTGAATACCTCAACCGCAACCGGACCCACATCCATCCCGACCCGGTCTTTATTTACGGCGAGCGGGACAATGTCCAGGTGGAGGTAAGCTTTCAGTATTTCGACGGCTACTCCGAGCGTCTTTTTTCTTTTGTCAACAATATCAACACCAAGGAAGGCGGCACCCATGTCGCTGGTTTCCGTGGGGCATTGACCCGTTGCATCAATCGTTATGCCAGCGACGATGTGGTGCCCAAGAACATGAAGGAAAAGATGGGCGGCGATGATGTGCGCGAAGGGTTGACCTGCGTGGTTTCCGTCCGTGTTCCCGACCCGCAGTTCGAAGGGCAGACCAAGACCAAGCTGGGCAACAGCGAAGTACGCTCCATCGTCGAAGCGGTCTGCCACGAAAAGCTTTCCATCTACCTGGAGCAGAACCCCCAGGTGGCCAGAAAGATCCTCACCAAGGTGGTGGACGCAGCCCGGGCCCGGGAAGCGGCCCGGCGCGCCAAGGAACTCTCCCGCAAGAAAGGCTCCGGCCTAGATCTGCTGATGGCGGGCAAGCTGGCAGAATGCCAGTCCAAGGATCCCAAAGACAGGGAAATATTTCTGGTCGAGGGCGACTCCGCGGGCGGCTCGGCCAAACAGGGAAGAGACCGATCCGTACAGGCCATTCTCCCCCTGCGCGGCAAGATCATGAACGTGGAAAAGGCTCGCTTTGACAAGATCCTCTCCAGTGAGGAAATCAAGCAGATTATCTCCGCGCTCGGCACCGGCATCGGCCGCGACGAGTTCGACCTGGACAAACTCCGCTACCACAAAATCATTATTATGACCGATGCCGACGTGGACGGGGCTCACATCCGCACCCTGCTCCTCACTTTTTTCTACCGGCAGATGCTGCCCCTGGTGGAAAACGGCAATATCTACATCGGCCAGCCGCCCCTGTTCCGCCTGGGCCGCGGCAAGAAGGAGCAGTATTTTTCCGACGAGGAAGAGCTCAACCAGTATCTCTTTGCCCAGGCCAGCACCAGTGTCCAGGTGACGGTGGGAGAAAGCACCGAGAAGATGGCGGGCGCAGATCTCATCACCATGCTGAAAAATATCTCCAGCTACCAGAAGATCATAGAATACCTGACCAGGATCAATCTTTGGGAGGAGATGGTTCATTTTCTCCTGGATAATGACATCTCCTCGGCGGATCAGTTTGAAGATATCAACCTGGTGGAACATCTCAGAGAAGAACTGTTGCACAAAGATCTGATCCTTGGCGCTGTCCGCCCCTGCCGCTGGCGGCCGAGTTGCTGGGAGTTCGATGCGGCCATTAAGGACAAGGCCCACATGATGATCACCGTGGGCCCCCAGATCCCGCTGATCGGTGAATACCGTTCTGCCATCCGGCAGTACGGGCAGATCAAAAAGTATCTCACCACCCCTTTTACCGTGGAGACTGCCAACAAGGAGATAGCGGTGGCCAACTGGCTTGAGCTGCTCACCGTAGTAAGGCAGGAGTCTTTCCGGGGCAGCAATCTCCAGCGCTACAAGGGTCTTGGTGAAATGAACCCCGAGCAGCTCTGGGATACCACGATGAATCCGGATAAGCGGACCCTGCTGCGGGTGTCCATCGAGGACGCGGCCCTGGCCGACGACATGTTCACCTGCCTGATGGGCGACAAGGTGGAGCCCCGCCGGGAGTTCATCCAGAACCATGCCCTTGAGGTTGCGGACCTCGATATTTAAAGGCTGCATGAGGTTTTGCGGCTGTCAGAATTTCAAGATGTTTACCATCCACTGAACAAGGATTTTTGATATGGCGGAAGAAACGACCCAAGGTTTGCCTGATATTGCCTCGATTTCCATCGAAAAGGAATTAAAACGCTCCTATCTTGATTACGCCATGAGCGTCATCATCGGCCGGGCCCTGCCGGATGTGCGGGACGGCCTCAAACCCGTGCATCGTCGCGCCCTCTTTGCCATGCGGGAGCTGAACAACTACCACAACCGGCCCCACCTCAAGTCGGCCCGTATCGTCGGTGATGTCATCGGTAAGTACCACCCGCACGGCGATACCGCGGCCTACGACACCATCGTCCGCATGGCCCAGGATTTTTCCATGCGCTATCCGCTCGTCGACGGCCAGGGCAACTTTGGTTCGGTGGATGGAGATTCCCCGGCGGCCATGCGGTATACCGAAGCGCGGATGACCAAGATCGATCAGGAGATCATCGCCGATCTGGAAAAGGAAACCGTTGATTTCGTCCCCACCTACGATAACTCCCACATGGAGCCGGTGGTTTTCCCCTCCAAAATCCCCAATCTGCTGATCAACGGCTCATCCGGCATCGCCGTAGGTATGGCCACCAATATCCCGCCGCACAACCTGACCGAGGTGATGAACGGCCTGATCGCCATGATCGACGACCCGAACATCACGGTCAACCAGCTGATGGACCACATCACCGGGCCTGATCTCCCCACCGGCGCCTATATCTGTGGCCGGGCCGGCATTCGCGAGGCTTATGAAACCGGGCGTGGCAGTATCCTCATGCGCTCCAAGACCGACGTGGAGAAACAAAAAAACGGCCGGGAATCCATCATCATTACCGAGATTCCCTACCAGCAGAACAAGGCCTTCCTTATCGAGAAGATTGCCATCCTGGTCAAGGAGAAGCGGATAGATACCATCTCCGAGGTGCGCGACGAATCAGACCGCCACGGGATGCGCATCGTCCTCGATCTGAAAAAGGACGCCATCGCCGAGGTTGTGATCAACCAGCTCTACAAGCTGACCCCGCTCCAGCGGAGCATGGGCATCATCCTCTTGTCCATCGTCAACAACCGTCCCGAGATTTTGAACCTGCGGCAGATTCTGGAGTATTTTCTCCTGCACCGCAAGACCATCGTTTACCGGCGCACCGCTTACGATCTAAAAAAGGCCGAGGAAAAGGCCCATATTTTGGAAGGGCTCAAGATCGCCATCACCAACCTCGACGAGGTGGTGGAGCTGATCAAAAAATCCGCCAACCCGCAGGAAGCCAAGCTTGGCCTGATTGCCCGCTTTGAGCTCTCCGAAATCCAGGCCCAGTCCATTCTGGAGATGCGGTTGCACCGGCTCACCGGGTTGGAGCGGGAAAAGATCGTCAGCGAGTACGAAGAGCTGATACGGCAGATCACCTGGTTCAAGCAGGTGCTGGCCGACCAGCATCTGGTGATGAAGATCATCCGCGACGAGTTTAGCGAGATCATCGAGCAGTATGGCGACGAGCGGCGCACCGAGATCATCGAGGCCCCGGACGAGATCCTACCGGAAGACATGATCATGCAGGAAGAGATGGTGGTAACGGTCACCCACGAGGGCTACATCAAACGCAACCCGGTTGACCTTTACCGCTCCCAGCGGCGCGGCGGCAAAGGGGTCAAGGGCGCCAACACCATCGAGGATGATTTCGTCTCCAACATGTACACGGCCTCGACCCACGCCACCTTCCTCTTCTTCACTAACCTCGGCAAGGTCTTCTGGCGCAAGGTTTATGAGATCCCGCAGGCGGGCCGCATTGCCAGGGGCAAGGCCATCGTCAACCTCTTGGAGCTGACCGAGGGCGAAAAGGTCGCCGCCATCCTGCCGGTCTCCACCTTCGATATCCCCGAGGGCCAGGAATGCCATATCATGATGGTCACCAAGAAGGGCGTGGTCAAGAAGACGGTGCTCACCGAATTCCGCCGCCCCATCCGGCGCGGCAAAATCGCCCTCACCATCCGCGAGGATGACGAGATTCTCGGTGCGGTCCTGACCAACGGCGCCAACGATATTATGGTCGTCACCCGCAAGGGCATGTCGATCCGCTTTAACGAGCAGGATGTCCGCACCATGGGCCGCACGGCGACCGGGGTCAGGGGCATCAACCTGGCCGAGGGCGACGAGGTGGTCTCCGTCGATGTGGTCCACGAGGGCTCCTCGGTGATCGTGGTCACGGAAAACGGCTACGGCAAGCGGAGCGAGGTGGATGAATACCGGCTGATCAAGCGCGGCGGCAAGGGGGTCTTCGCCATCAAGGCCAGCGAGCGCAACGGTCTGGTGGTCGGGGCCTTGCAGGTAACTGACGAAGACGAGCTGATGATGATCACCAACGGCGGCAAGATCATCCGCATCTCCATGCGCGACCTGCGGGTTATCGGCCGCAACACCCAGGGGGTACGGCTCTTCAAGTTGGATGAGGGGGAGAAGGTTATGGCGGTTGATCGCATGGCCGAGATTATTTCCGAGGATGAGGAAGGCGAGGAGGGGGAAGGAGCATCTGAGGAATAGAATTGGTCTGGCGGGGCCTATGGTTCTGGCTCTTATAGTTTTCGGTGTGAAAGCCAGAACCTTAGAATAATTTATTAGAGATCAAAATATGGCTTACACGCCCATGACCGACACTCCCTCCATAATTATGTCTTTTGTATTCGGAGCTATTGTCTGCGCCGGAATCGCCCATTTCCTTTACAAGCGCCACGCCGCCGCACTTTATCTTTCCAATGACACGCAATCAAAACATATTTCGGAACTCGAAACCAAATTGACTCACCAGGCGGAGGAATTTTCAAGCCAACTAACAGCGAAAACCCTAGAACACATGAGCGAGCTTGATCGGCTAGCACGTGAGCGACGGCGGTTGGATGAAGATCACGCATGTGAAATCAAGGCCAAAGTTCGCGAAGCCGAGACTAGGGCATATAAGGATGGAAAGCGGCAAGCAGAGCTTAGGGCAGACGAAAAAGGAAAAGCATTTTCGGTAATTGTCCGTCCTTTCATCCGTAAAATAAGAGACGAAGGATTTCTCAAAAAGATGAATCGGCTGGAGATCGGCTATCAGTATCAACTACAGATCAACGGCATTCCATGTTTTGCTCCGCACGTGGTAATAGAACAGCACTACGAGGAAAAGGAGGTCAACCAAGAAGTAATCGAGCGAATGACGCGCCTTGCAATTGAAGCAGCCAAGGTTGCCGTGGCAATTCAAGCTGGTCCGGCGGGCGCATTTATACCCATCGCTGATAGCCCGGTGATCGAGGGGTGATCTCTTACACTTTATTGGTGCTGGCGCTTGTCGACACCGCAAATGCAAAAGTAACAAGGCTGCTATGGAAATAATTGATGTATTTCTTTCAAGGCCTAATTGGGTGGCAGACCACATAGAAAGACAATTTGGGAAATTTTATCCACTGTTAACTGAATACGGATTTAACCCAAGGACAATTGGTAATAATGTCGTACCGCTTTCCTCGCCCTTCCAGGATGTAGTAAATTTAATGAATAAGTGTCGTTGCTCTATAGTTTTAGGATTGCCGCAAATTAGAGTAACTAAAGGCAGGCTCAAGGGAGAGGAAATCATAGACAGTTTCTCTCTCCCAACAGAATGGAATCAAATAGAGGCAGCAATCTCAATTATGCTTAATAAGCCTACATTAATGATGCTCCATAAAGGAGTTGCTGCAAGAGGCTTATTCTACAGAGGTGCTGCCAATGTTTTTGTGCATGAGTTTCACACATTTGGGCATGAGTGGATAAGGGAAATGGAATCGAAGTTGGTTTCGTTAAGAGAGAGCGTTTGTGTATAACAAAACAAAAAACTGTGCGGCACCGGCAGCCGGTTATTGAGGCTTTTACGACCCATCATTAGTTGGCACTGCCACGATAGACACACACGGCAATTCCCACAGGATATCCCATGGCCCCTCCTGAAAATATAGCGGTAATCGGTGCCGGCAGCTGGGGAACCGCTCTAGCCAAACTCCTTGGCGACAAGGGGTTTGCCGTGGATCTCTGGGCCCATCGGCTGGACCATGTCGCCGCTCTCCTGCGGGACCGGGAAAATGCCACCTACCTTCCCGGTTTTCCCCTGCCCGCCACGGTCCGCCCCACCGCTGATCTGGCCCAGGCGGTATCCGGCAAGCCGGTGGTGGTCATGGTGGTTCCTTCCCATGTCTACCGGGAGGTGTTCGCCCTTCTTGCCCCCCATCTGGCTCCCAACGCAGCGATTATCTCCGCCACCAAAGGCGTTGAAAACGAGACCCTGCTCACCATGAATCAGGTGATGGCCGAGGTGCTGGCCTCCCTGCGGCCTGATTTCACGGGGCAGCTCGGGGTGCTGGCCGGGCCGAGTTTTGCCAAGGAGGTGGCCGCCGGCATTCCCACCGCAGTGACGGTCGCAGCCCCCACCATCGAGGGGGCCAGGTTTTTCCAGGATATCTTTCACACCGAACGGTTCCGGGTCTACGCAAGCACCGATGTGATCGGCATGGAGCTGGGTGGGGCGCTCAAGAACATCGTGGCCATTGCGGCGGGCATCTGCGACGGGTTGGGCTACGGCACCAACACCCGGGCTGCCCTCATCACCCGGGGGCTGGCCGAGATCACCCGCCTGGGAGTGGCCATGGGCGCCAAGCCCCTTACCTTTTCCGGCCTGGCGGGGATGGGCGATCTGGTCCTTACCTGCACCGGGGATCTGAGCCGGAACCGGCAGGTTGGCCTCAAGCTCGGGCATGGCAAGACCTTGGCCCAGATCCTTGCCGAAATGAAGATGGTTGCAGAGGGGATAAAAACCACCCGCTCCGCTATGGCCCTGGCCCAAAAAAAAGGGGTGGAGATGCCCATTCTCGAACAGGTCTATGCTATGATTTATGAGGATAAGCCCTGCGGAGAGGCGGTTCAATCCCTGCTTGGCCGGGATCAGAAAGAGGAAATCGAAGAGGTATGATGTGCCCGCCTCAGGAATTTTTTTGCCATGAAGACAACAACCAAGGAGCGCCACTCGACCGGATCGTATGTGGCCATTTTTTTATCCATCCACTACGTGCTCAAGGCGGAACAGTTGCTTAAAGCCGGCGGCATCGCCTTGGATGTGGTGCCGGTGCCCCGGGAAATCAGCGGGGATTGCGGCATGGCTATAACCTTTGCCCCGGAGCAATTGGCCGAGGTGCAGGGTATCCTGGCTGCGGCTGATATCGCCATTGCCCGGATTTTTTGTAAGGAAGCGGAAGGGGTTTATCGCGAGATACCGCGGAAGTTGGATTCGTAGCAACTCAGCCTTTGTTCATTTCTTTGCATGCCCAAAGAAACGAACCAAAGAAAGGGCACCCCGCCACTTGTCCCGCCGAAGGCGGGATGTCCGGCGCTCCTCAAGGCTGCCGGGGCTTTGCAAACTCGGCTTCGCCTCAAACAGTGCAAATCCCCCTTTCGGCAGCCTCTCCGGTGCTCGGCGGCGTGACCATGGGGAAAATGGAGGGACGGCTTGCGCCGCCCCAATTTATGGAAGGAACAATGACCAAACCGAAACTGACCAGCACCGTCAAAGCCGCTGGTTGAGCCGCCAAACTGAGTCCGGGGGACCTGGACCAGATATTGTGCGGCCTTGACCTGCCCACCGATGCGAACCTGATCGCGGGCGCGGCAACGGGCGAGGATGCCGGGGTGTACCGTCTTAACGACGAGACCGCCCTCATCCAGACGGTGGATTTCTTCACCCCCATTGTCGACGATCCCTACCAGTTCGGGCAGGTGGCCGCGGCCAATGCGCTCTCCGACGTCTACGCCATGGGCGGCAAACCGCTGCTGGCCATGAACCTGGTGGCCTTTCCCATCAAGGTAATGGACAAGTCCGTCCTGCAGGAGATCCTGCGCGGCGGGCTGGACAAGATCAAGGAGGCCGGGGCCTTGCTGGTGGGCGGGCATTCCATCGAAGACCCCGAATTGAAATACGGCCTCTCCGTAACCGGGGTGGTCCATCCCGACCGGGTGGTCCTCAATTCCGGGGCCCAGGTGGGCGACCGGCTTCTCCTCACCAAGCCCCTGGGCACCGGGATCCTTGCCACCGCCCTTAAGGGCGGCCTGGCCGGAAAAGAAACCGAGGCTCTGATCACTAAGGTCATGGCCACCTTGAACCGGGAGGCGGCCCAGCTCATGCAGAGTATTGGGGCGCACGCCTGCACCGACATCACCGGCTTCGGCCTGGTGGGACATCTCTACGAAATGGCCCTCGCCTCCGGGGTGGCAATCCGTGTCGAATCGCGCTCGGTGCCGGTGCTGGCCGAGGCCCTTAATTATGCGGGCATGGGCATCATCCCGGAAGGCGCCCACAAGAACAAGGCCTTTTACGCCCCGCATCTGAAGAGTTCCCTGGAGGAGCTGGACCCCATGGAGATGGTCCTTTTTGATCCGCAAACCTCGGGCGGCCTGCTCATCGCCGCCTCCGCCGAGGGGGTCAACGCCATGGCCGAGGGGCTGGGCAAGGGGAATTATTCCCTGGCTTTCGCCATCATCGGCGAGGTGGTGGCGGGCAAACCTGGAACCATTGAGATCGTGTAACTATCCAGCTCAAAGCCGGAAACGAACAAAAACAACCCAAACCGTAACTAGCCAGCAGTGGTGTTCACCCAAAGGGTATAAGTTTCGTTTGTACCCCTCAAAAGGGCATAAAGTCCGGCAAGCTGCCCAACTCAGCTATAACTGCTAGGCAGAAGCCTGCGACGTGTGCTGGTGCCCATGAGCAGGCTGATAACAACGCAGATGCGGTGCTGCTGGATAGTTACGAGATCGTTTAACAGTTCCGGATCAAGATATGCTTGGATTATTTTTCGATCATAATTCCCAGGAAAACGGGCAGGGAAGCCGAGTAAGAAACGCATTGCTCCGCCTGGTTCTGGAGGGAGGATACTCCAGCAGTATTACGTCCTTTATCCTGAGTGTGGCCTTGATCGCCATGGTCCGGCGGGTGATCTCGCCCCTGGTTTTACAGGGCTGGCTGGGCGGCATGACCGCACTTTTTCTCCTCAGAATCACCGCCATTTTCTTCTACCGTCGTAAGCAGCAAGGGTGCGAGCCCATAACCATGGGCTGGGTGCGGACCTATGTCTTCCTGCTGCTTCTCACCGGCCTCATGTGGGGACTGGGCGTTATTTTCTTTTTCAAAACCAACGCCATCATGGAGCAAATGGCGGTGATTTTTATTATTGCCGGCCTAACTGCCGGGGCAATCCCCATCATTGCGCCCCTGCGCCGGCTCTATTTTGCCTATATAGCCGGGCCGTTGCTGCCCTTGGTCTAT
>Ga0172380_10001420_pt1 | contig 41083 bp, 37 predicted proteins | sample Leawe162metaG_FD_119747 | JGI IMG/M metagenome (GOLD analysis project Ga0172380, IMG submission 119747) | Leachate microbial communities from a municipal landfill in Southern Ontario, Canada - Leachate well 162 metaG | ecosystem: Engineered > Solid waste > Landfill > Unclassified | place...
CAAGCGTTAAACCGTTTATTTCGTTGTTCAATGAATATGCAATACCCGGATATTCAATTCTTACATATTTCATTACACCGCTGTTGTCATCTGCAGCAGTTCCGCCATACTCATCTCCGGGTCCTTCAATTTTCGATTTTCCTCCGGGAACATTAATAGGAGCGTTTCCTAAAAGAATGATGCCGCCCCAATCGCCATAGTTTGGTGTTTTTGTAGAACCAGCTTTTGTAAACTCACTTGTGAAAACGATTGGCTGAGTTGCAGTACCTTCGGCCATAATCTTTCCACCGGGTTTAATTATAAGTGAACCTTGGGATGTATTCTCACCGTAAATTTTTGTTCCCGGTTGAATTGTTAAAGTTGCCCCGGACATTACTCTAACAATACCTTTCAATAGATAGGTTTTGTCGGCTGTTAAAGTTTGGTTAGTTGTTATGTCGCCGCTAAGCGCTTCTTGAGCAAATGTATTTCCAATAAATATAAGTGTTACAACAAGTGCTTTGAAAAATAACTTCATATTTTCTCCTTTTGTTAATAAAAATCTTAGTTTAGTTTATACGTTAGGCTAACAGAAATAGTTTGTCCTTTCTTAGATAACTCAGAAACTTTGTCTCCATCAGGAGTCTTTTGAACAAATTTGTAATCTTGCGCAAGCAGATCTCTAACAACGAATTTGAGATTTAACGAATCAAAAATTTTCTTGGAAAAGGATAAATCAATTTGATCCCTAGGTTTTTCTACAACATCGCCTAATCCACCAAAACCAACTTTAGAAATCCTTTCACCAACTTTATTGTAAATTACAGACGCAGTAAAACCGTTATCAAAGCCCTCATAGTATAAACCGGCATTAAGAATAAAATCTGCTTGTCCTTGCAAAGGGCGTTCTGATTGCTGGAAGCTATTGCCTTCAAGTTCAATCTTAGAATCAATTAAAGCGAGATTGCCGATGAATGAAAAATCTGAAAGTGTATTTGAAATAAACTCTAGGGATTTTCTTGCTTCAAATTCCACCCCGAGATTCTGAGCAGTATTAGCATTCTCGTAAGATCTCAAAGGTTCAAAAGAGGATGAAGACAATAATACTTGTTCAATCGGATCAGTAAACTTTTTGTAGTAAGCACTAATGGCAAGAAGTTCTTTTGGTGCCGGATAGTATTCTATTCTTGCATCATAATTAGTTATTAAGCTTCTTTTAAGATTAGTATTACCTATTACTAATTCATTTTGTACGAAATCGAAGTAAGTGAATGGTGCAATTTCTCTGAACTCGGGGCGTGCAGTTGTTCTGCTGTAAGCGAATCTGAAATTAATTGATTGCGTCGCTTCCCACGTTAAGTTTAAGCTAGGGAATAAATCATCGTAAGTGGTATGTACTTCAATATCTTCACCGGTTCTTGTTTTGCTGAAGAGATTCATCTTCGAATTTTCATATCTAAACCCGGCAATAACTTTAACATTGCTGATCGGTTGAAAATCCGTCATAGCGTAACCGGCAGTAATAGTCTGATTAGAATTGTAACTATCAGTTGGTTGAGTAATTTCAATAACTTCAATGAATGAAGGATTTATGTTAGCCGGGGCGAATATTTGATCAACCGACTGCTGAAGTATTTGGTCTTCTTCAGAAAAATTTCCACCCGGAATATTTCTGAATCCGAATACTCTTGCAGTAAACTCTCTTTCCTTTTTATCAAAATTAACACCGAACTTCAGATTTGGCAGCGCCGCATCTTCAAACGGCTTTATTTTGAAATTAAGAGTACCACCAAATGATTTGTCATCTAAGTTTCCAAAGTAACGTGTACCTATTGACTGATCTAACAAAAAGCGAAACGGTTGATCTGTGTCCTCAATTCCTCTAGCGTAAATGTATCTTCTCGCATCCGGCTCGTTTCTTTCAGACTTAGCATAATTTAGATTCCAATCAGCTTTTAAGCTTCTTAGAAAATCGAAATGATGCTCGCCGATAAACTGATGAGATTGAAGTGATCTCGAAACAAAACGCAATGCAGTCACTTTTCTAGTCTGTTGTGTATAGCTATAATTTCCTTGATATACAGTAGTTTCATCGTCGCTGGAATTATTGTAAACATTCTTAAAACTAAACTTATGATCTTTCCCCAGTTTATAACTCAAATTGAATAACGCGCCCCAGTTCACATTCATCGTATTGTTACTTCCGTTATATTGGAATCTCGGTCCCTCGTATGTATAAGAAGCTTGTTCCAAGCTTTTATTTTCGGATGAGTTTGAATAAGTGAGTGAGCCTATGTAACCAAGCTTGCTTTCTTCAAATTCTATTTGGTTTCCAAGATTCAATCTAAAGCTTGAATTAAGCGGTGCGTTTAATGATTTGGTTTGCCAATTATTCTTAAATGATAATCCAATGTTTTGAAGCTGATCACTACTATAATTGGTTTTATTAACCTTCTCGCCGTTTATTGCAGATGGTAACTCTCGCGTTCCGTCATCAACACCTAAGTAGTCTCTAGCACCCCCATTGTAGGAATTGAATGACTTGAAAGTTGTATTGGAATTGTATGAGCTGGACAAATTAAGGTCGAAAATAAATTTAGATGGAAACTCGATTGTGTTTATTTCTACAAGTCCGCCGGTAAAGTCTGCCGGTTTATCCGGTATGAATGTTTTTGATGTTAAAATATTTTCCATTAAGCTTGCTGGAAACATATCGTAAGCAAAAGTTCTTTTTTCCGGGTCTGTACTGGGAAGGTTAGAACCGTTAAGCATAGTATTGTTATATCTATCCCCAACACCTCTTATGTACGCGTACTTTCCATCAGAAATTGTAACACCGGTCATTCTCTTCAAAACATCAGCACCGTCAGAGCTATTGTTTTTCGAGATCAACTCTGCGCTTTGTCCATCAACAATATTAAGTGAGTTTCTCTGGATGTTAAGTACACTGGCTTCTGTAGCCTTAAGCGCTTCGGCAGATACAACTACTTCGTTTAATTCTGTTGTAGCGGGTTCTAACTGAATATTTACAATAGTATTCTGACCGGATATAACAACAACGTTACTTACTACTAACGATTGATAAGAGATGTAAGAAACACGTAATTGGTATTTACCCGCTTCTAATGATTTTAACGAGAAGGTTCCGTCCAAATCAGTTGATCCACCAGTTGTAGTTCCAACTATTAGAACGCTTGCCCCTATCAATTCTTCGTTAGTTGTTTTATCAGTTACCTTTCCCCCAATCGATCCTTTCAATTGGGCAAGACCAACCGAACTAAATGAAAGTATCAGAATAAATATTATTGTTGCTAATTGCTTATAAGAACTATTCGTGTAGTTCTTAAATTGGTAATACATTTTCACTTTTTCTCTCTCTATTGTTTTAATTTTCATGTGCGAATTTAGATTTTGAATATTAACAGAGAGTTAAAAGTGAGTTAAGTAATTGTTAAGTTTTGAAATTGGTAAGCTGGTAGGTTGTTAAATCAATGACTCCTTTTTAAGTTAGTCTTGCGATAAAGACGGGAAGTGAAGTAAATAAGATCTGTGAGTATCCTACAGAAAATATTAACACTTATTATTGCTCTTAGTTCGTTTGTATTACCTCAGAGCATAATAATAAAAGAACAATTCAGCAAAGAATTGTTTGAGAAACACATTCGTTATCTCGGCAGCGACAGCCTTGAAGGAAGAGCTCCGGGCACCCGCGGCGGAAATTTGGCTGCAAAATATTTAGCGAATGAGTTTAGCAAACTGAACCTTGTTCCAATTGATAAAGTGAATCAATATTACCAGTTCATTCCTTTCCATGGAAGCAAGCCCCTTATCAACTCTAAATTGAATATTAAATTCGCATCCGAGTCAATCGGATTTCGTCTCAAAGAAGATTTTCTGATGTATCAAACCAGCAACCCGGTTTTCATTCCAAATGAAACGCCAATTGTATTTGTTGGTTATGGAATTATTGCAAACGAATTTGATTACAATGATTATTATGATATTGATGTTGAAGGAAAAATAGTACTCTTTCTAGATGGTGAACCTCTCTCTACTGATCCCGATTACTTCAACGGGAGTTTTTCTTCTATATATAGTTCGCCGGAAGCAAAACAAAGAGTCGCCCTTTCACGCGGAGCTAAAGGAAGTATTTTAATTCCGTCTAATTCTGAGACCGCCATATTTAACTGGCAAAAAGTTATTCAAGATTTCTCTTTTGAAAACTTGTCTTTAGCATCATCTCCATCTACAAGTTTTGATATAATGATTAATCCCGAAATAGCTGATTTGCTTTTTACCGACAGCGGTTTCACGCTCGAGGATATTTACCGGATGCAAAAAGAAAACAGACTAAAGTCATTTTCACTAAGTGGAGTTCTAACATTTCAAGGAAGTTTTAGGCAAAGAGATTTTGTAAGTCCGAATGTCGTGGGAATAATAGAAGGCGATGACGCTAGTTACAAGGATAGTTATGTGCTTGTTACAGCACACTACGATCATCTAGGAATTGGACCAACCGTTAAAGGCGATTCAATTTACAATGGAGTTTTTGATAATGCAGCCGGAGTTTCCGCACTACTCGAAATCGCAAGAGCTCTGTCAGACAGTTCATTTTATAACCGGCGCTCAATTATTTTTGTTTTGCTCACAGCGGAAGAGTATGGTTTACTTGGATCAGAATACTATGTTAACAATCCGGTAAAGCCGTTATACAAAACAATAGCTAATATTAATATAGATGGAGTTGCTTCTTTCGACAACTTCAAATCTTATGTCGCAGTCGGTAGCGAGTTTTCAACTTTAATTAACTTCATTAAAAACGCCGCTGATATTAGGAAGCTAAGATCAACCGAGATACCTACGGAATTTTATTCTGAGAACGCATTTACAAAGTCAGATCAGTTTTCATTTGCGAAGGCGGGAATTCCTTCCGCTCTCTTAACTGAAGGGACAGATTACATTAATACTAGTAAGAGCGATGGAATAAAAAAAATGATTGACTTTGCGAACACCATATATCACTTCCCTTCGGATGATTTAAGCTTGCCGATAAACTTTAATGCTGTAATTCAGCACATAGATTTCATTTTTGGAGTTATTGATGAACTAGCAAACTCCGAGACCGAACCGGTATGGAATGTTGATTCTCCTTTTAGATATGCACGAGTTCTTTCCCAAAGGAGATTAAAGTGAAAAAAACGATTATTCTATTTTGCTTTCTAACACTTATCAACAGCGGATGCAGTTTTTTTACTTTAGATAAGACTGTAATAAAAATTAAGGGCTCGGAAACAATGTTCAATCTAACTAAAAGATTAACTGCCGAGTATTCCAAAGAAAATCCAAGAATAGATTTTATTGTTGAGGCTGGCGGAACCGGTGCCGGAATTAAAGCGCTTGTAGCTAACGAAATAATTATATCTACCGCTTCGAGAAATTTAGAACCCGCCGAAGTAAAACTGCTTTCGGATAATTTTGGAAGTATTGGGGTTTCAACTTCAATAGCAAAAGATGCTCTATATATTTATCTAAACAAGAGCAACCCGATAAGCAATTTGTCCTTATTCCAAGTGAAGGAAATATTCTCGGGCAATATTACGAATTGGGAAAAAGTTGGCTGGAAGAGCAAAGCAATTAATGTTTATTTAAGAAATACTTCATCCGGAACTTTGCAACTGTTTAAGAGACTTGTTTTAGAAGATCATGAATTTGCCAGTTCATCTAAATCCTTTAATTCCATCACCGAACTCCATAAATCCGCAGAACTGGAGGAAGGCTCAATAACTTTTTCCGGCTTTGTTCGTAATACAAAGTGTAAAATAATTTCTATAGACAATATTGAACCTACGAAAGACAATGTTATAAGCGGATATTACCCACTTACCCGATATTTATTTTTCCACACATTAAATCTACCGGAAGGTGAAGTAAAAAAGTTTATTGATTGGACTCTGGGCGCAAAAGGACAACAAATCATTGCTGAGGAAGGGTTTTATTCACTATTCAATTACTCGCTAGATTAAACAGCCATCGAAGTAATTTCAGCTTCGCTAGTAATTGCTTCTTCGTCTAAATTAATTTTGTTTAGATTCACACTGATTTCAAAAGGAAATGCATCAATCATATAGTAAGAGGGCTGCTTTTCCTCCAAAGTTGCCCCGGCATTTACAAATCTAATTTTATCACGGTAGTATTCGCGCATTTCATGGCTATGCCCGTGAAGCACCATCTTTACATCATTGGCAAAGAATATTTCTAGTAATTTTTTCTTCCCTCTAAGTTTCATCGTAAAGTTTTCAATCTTATTCCAAAGAGTGCTTTCAGAACTCTTTGAAGATTCTTCTTTTTGATAAAAATGATGATGAACCGCAACAATTTTAACCTTATCCTTAAACTTAGCCATCGCTAAATAATTTTCGAGAACTTGACGCTGGGTTTTGTTGACTTTACCATTCGATGCGAAAGGATTCTTGAAACGGGAATATTCATCAATTGAATTAACGCCCACCAGCAAAATGTTTTTTAATTCCTTGGCGAATGGGAAAAACATTTCTTCATGTGGTCGCAATGTGTTTTCGAATAATTCTTTGAAATGATTAACGAACTTAGATACTTTTTCATGATAGTTGACGTTCAAACACTTGAATGGGAAATTCACAACATCTTGTGCAGTTTGAGGTCCGCCAAAAATATCGTGATTACCAATTACAATAGTAGATTTATCGCTTCTTAATAAATTAAAATTATTTAGCAGCTCTCTGAACTTTACAAAGTCCTTTTCATTTGCGTTATCAGAAATATCTCCAGTGAAAACAAAGTGTTGAGCTCCATTCTTTAGTGCATGTTCAATCAGTGTTTTGATTCGATCAATATTATCTTTCTTAAACGTGGAGCACAAATGTAAATCTGAAAGATGAGCAATTCTCATGTTAATCCTAATATTTCGTGCGTAAATGTAATTTGTTCATGTTATCAGCTTGTTAACAGAATATTAAGATTTGGTTAAGATTCTTTTCAATACATTTAATAATTATTTAACCATTAGTTAACCGCTAATTAACAATTACATATGATATTTGCGCCATCTAAAAAATCGGAGATAGGATGAGTGCGAAAGTAAAAGTAGGTTCACGTTATATTGGCGAAGGTGAGCCGGTTTATGTAATTGGCGAAATTGGAATCAATCATAACGGATCTTTGGCCTTAGCAAAAAAACTAATTGATGGCGCGGTATTCTCCGGATGCGATGCTGTTAAGTTTCAAAAGAGAACTCCGGAACTATGCGTCCCACAAGATCAGTGGAATATCGAACGCGATACACCTTGGGGAAGAATTACTTATTTAGAATATAAGCACAAAATCGAGTTTGGCTTTTCAGAATATGAACAGATTGATGAGTACTGTAAAGCAAAAGGAATAGATTGGTTTGTTTCGGCATGGGATGAAGAATCTGTCGATTTTATAGAACAGTTTAGTCCGATTGCTTATAAAATAGCTTCTGCTACTTTAACAGATGATTTATTACTTTCAAAACTTAGGGAAACAAAACGCCCAATTATTCTTTCAACCGGTATGTCTACAATGGAAGAAATTGATGAGGCGATAAGTTATTTAGATCGAGACCAATTAATGATTGCTCAAGCCACCTCAAGCTATCCTTGTAAAGAAACCGAGTTGAACTTGAAAATGATTGAAACATACAAACACTCCTACCCGAATATTCCAATAGGTTACAGCGGACACGAAACCGGTTTAGCACCAACTTTAGCAGCAGTTGCACTAGGCGCTTCTTTTGTAGAAAGACATATAACATTAGACAGAGCAATGTGGGGAACTGATCAAGCAGCCTCAGTTGAGATAAACGGGATGTTTCAATTGGTAAAGAATATTAGAGACATCGAAAAGGCTTTAGGTGATGGCAAAAAAAAAATATATGTAGAAGAATTGAAAAATCTTAATAAGATGAGAAAAAATAAGAATATAGCTAAACAAGTAGTTTGATTTTCTGAAAGCTCTTTACATTTGCGCTGTGTATAGAGTTACTATAGTGGTGAGTATGCAATGTTACTATCTCCAGCATTGCATTTATTACGGGCCCCTCAGCCCTCCTCTGCAATCCCCTTACCTAAAAGGGGATTTGCTTTTTAAGGAATGAAAAAAAATGATAAGTACACTAAAATCAATACTAATCATATTTATACTCTTTGTTATAATGCTTGCATTCAGCATTAAACTGATAGAGTGGATTCTTGCAATGTAAACCCGATCACAAAGAGCTTTATACTCCACTTTTTCCCTATAATTCTTAACACATAAATAACAACATCTTAATGGTGAGTTTAAACTACAACTCTAATTTTGCAGCAAACAAAATAGGTGTAAGATGGACTTGTCAACTGGAGTTAAAATAAAATACATCTTTCCGGTCCCAAGCAGTAATACAAACCAGAGTTTTACCGGAACCATAGAAACCATTGGAGAATCATTCTTAACTGTTCGCGATGAGAAAAATACTCTTCTCAAAATTTCATTTAAGAATTACGATTACATTGTACCCATAGAACAATTTGACGCCCAGTATTCAGTTTGGACGGCACACTCACTTTTATAGACATTTATTACATCTCCGGCTTAGAATTTATTTAACGAAAACTTAACAGTTCGTTTACTCACAGTTAATACTGGTTATTTATAATTACCCAACTTAATTATGAGGGTACTATGCTCGGTTTATATTATGCAATTATTGGCTTGCTTTCCGGCACTATTTGTTCTCTTATTGCAAATAAGAAATCGCTAAGCCAAAAGGATTGGTTTACGATTGGACAAATTCTGCCGGGTGTTTCTATTCTTCTTCTATTATTAATCTCACAAAAGAAGAAAACAGTTGAAGTGTCATCAATGAATGTTGAAACCGGAAGTGTCGGCACACCAACTTTAGCCGATTCTCTAATTTAATTCCATCCGACATCGACTAAATGTCACCGATCAACTTCGATATCGTTCTTTATAATTCTCCTTTCTTCGAGAATCTTGTGAATGAGTTTCACCGGATAAGTAAATACAAACGGAATATTTATAAAAAGATTAGGAATGAAGAGGAATACTCGAAGAAACTCTCGAACGAGGAACGAATTATTCTTAAAGACCTTTCCGATAAGGAAAATAAAATTCTTTTAGAGATTCTTGCCAACAAGCAATGGCTTACCATTCTTCAAAAAGAACCGGGAGGCATTTTCCCGGACTTGCAGATAGAGTTAAGCGCAAGCACTTGCGAATTGCTCGAGTCTGTTAATCAGAAAAATATGTTTTGATAGGACACATCCGATTTATGAAATCAGATTTTAAGGAAATAATAGCTTCTCAAATAGATTTTGGTAATTCGAAATTTTCTCTATTGATGAAAAAAGTTGTTCTCAGAATTATTACCAGAATTTTATACCTAAACCGTGTCGAAAAATTTTTAAAAACTAACTCTCATCTGGAAGAAAAGCAGTTTATCAACCAACTATTCGACGATTTGAATTTTTCCTATTTCATTTCCAGCAGAGATCAACAGAAAATCCCGGCTCAAGGAAGATTAATTTGTGTAGCTAATCATCCAATTGGAAGTCTTGATGCGCTTTCTTTGCTCAAGGCATTTTTAGAAATAAGACGGGATGTTAAAATTGTTGCAAACGAAGTTCTTTACAGCATCGAGCCTCTTCGCGATTTGTTAATTCCAATTAAACTTGATTCAACTACGGCACAAAAGAATTCTATTATTGCTATACAGCAAGCGCTTCAATCGGAATGTGCAGTTATAATGTTTCCAGCCGCAACCGTATCTCGCCTTAGCGGACTCACTATTGTAGATTCTAAATGGCATAAAGGCTCCATACGGTTTGCAAGTAGATTTAATTCTTCCGTACTTCCAGTTCACATAGAAGCTAGAAATTCAATTTTCTTCTACGCCCTTTCAGTTGTAAGTAAAAAATTTTCCACCATGCTACTTGTTCACGAACTATTCAACAAAAAAAATCAGTCTATAAAAATTCGAATTGGAGATGTGATTCCTTCGAAAGCATTTTCATCTCCGGTCATAGACAACGATTATCAGACCAAACTATTAAAGAAGCACGTTTATCAAATTGGAAAAGGCAAAAAAGGTATTTACACGACCGAGAAAAATATTATTCATCCTATTGATAGAAAACTATTGAAGACCGAACTGAATAATTCTCAGTTTCTGGGAATAACACGGGACAATATGAAAATTTATTTAACGACACGTTCAGAGTCTCCACAGACAATAAACGAAATTGCACGTCTGCGTGAGTTGACATTTAGAAAGGTGGGTGAAGGAACCGGAAAAAATCATGATCTCGATAAGTTTGATCACTATTATTCCCACTTAGTTGTTTGGGATGATACAGAACTGGAAATCATCGGCTCCTATCGTATTGGAAACGGCAATCAGATTATGAGTACACTTGGTCAAGAAGGATTTTACACTTCCACACTTTTCAAATACAGTCCCGATTTCAAAGAGAAATATTTAAGTAATTCAATAGAGCTGGGAAGAAGTTTCGTCCAAAATAGGTACTGGAATACTAATGCACTTAGTTATTTATGGCAAGGCATAGGCACATATCTTCAAAGCGACCCAACAATTAAGTATATGTTCGGCGGAGTAAGCATTAGCAATACTTATCCTCCGGCTACTAAAGAAATGATTGTATATTATTTTAATAAATGGTTTGGAGATAGAGAAGGGTTAGCGGAATCCAAAAGACAATACAGTGTTTCCGAAAGACAATCCATCAAGTACCAAAATATTTTCAATAGTGGAACCGCCAAAGACGATTACAAAATATTAAAGAAAATGCTGAAACCTTATGGTTTTACAATTCCGGTTCTTTATAAACATTATTCGGATTTGTGTGAACCGGGTGGAATTCGTTTTCTAGATTTCGGTACCGATCCGGATTTTGAAAATTGCATAGATGGTTTGATACTTGTAGAAGTTGATCTAATTAAAGAAGAGAAAAAGCAAAAATTTATTGGTTCAGTGATATCAAATCTTAAAGCAACTGGTTAATGTATATCTCTTGATATTTTAGAAATAGCAAGCACACTTCTATCATCAGACTGTGCCATTATTAAACTCTGCTAAGAAATTGCTTTTGATTAGAGATACTTCAATAACAAGTCGCTTCATAAAAGCGACTTGTCCCCTAAAGTGGAGGTGCCGGGAGTCGAACCCGGGTCCGAAACTACCTTTCAATGAACGTCTACACACATAGTCTATCTATTGATTTCATCGCGCGGCAGCATTGACAGACAAATTATACCGGGACAATTCCGTAAAAATTCACTGAATTAAGCCGGAAAAAATAAGTCAGTTATCATATCTAGGTCGGCGTTCAAACAAGCCCCGATATGAGAGAACTTGCCGAACGGCTACTTATATTATTAAGCAGCTAGGGCGTAATTAGATTCGCCAGTTACATTTTTTTCCGCCGTTTAACGTGTCTGCGGGGAACACGGTGCGCAGTTCAAAGAACGTATAATCCCGTCGAAACCAGTGTCACCCCCATAATAGTGTAGAACGAAGAGTGTAGAGTATAGAACTCTTCTTCGAAATCATAATGGGGTAAAACAAATCTAAGGATTAAAAGAACAGATTATTTTTGCCAATCAACATCGGCAATGTTGGATGAAAAATTTTGATACCTAGCAAGAACGAAAAGTAAATCAGATAATCGATTAAGATATATTTCAACCGAAGAATTAATTTTTTCGCACTTACTTAATGCTACAACTTCCCTTTCGGCCCTTCTGCAAACCGTTCTAGCAAGATGAAGTAAAGAAGCACCTTTTGATCCGCCGGGCAATATAAAATTCTTTAATGGTGGTAATTGCGAATCGTGATTATCAATTATTTTTTCGAGTCGCTCAATATTATTTAGGCCGATCCTTGGAATCAAACTATTTGTATTTTCCATAGGTGTTGCCAAATCTGCACCAATAACAAACAACTCGTTCTGTAGACTAACCAAAACAGCATTAAGTTCCACATTATTTATTTCTGTGATTACAGCCCCAATAACAGCATTTAATTCATCAACCGTACCATAGGAAGCAATTCGTAAATCATCTTTCCAAACTCTCTTACCTCCAAAGAGGGAAGTTTCTCCGTTATCACCGGTTTTAGTGTAGATCTTCATCGCCATTAATTTGAGCTTACTACTTTGAGTGATATTTTCTTTTCGCCGCTTAAAATGTGAAATTGTTTGGAAGCCGCTAAAGCTTTTTTCTTAAGAATACAAAGAGAAGCATATCCGTGTGAGTTAGCATAAACTCCATGAGTTGTAATTTCACCAGCTTCCTCGCCAGTTTCATCCAAAATCATTTTATAATTCGATTCCACTTTTTCTTGAGAAACAACTTTGACTAGAACTCTCTGAACTTTGTCGTAAGTTTCCAACCGGGCAACTACTTCTTGACCAATGTAACAACCTTTAGTAGAACAAATATTGTTCATCAAGTTTACTTCATGAGGATTGAAGTCAGCAGTTAATTCAAATGGAAATTGTGGAATTAATTTTTCGATGCGGCATGTATTAGTAGCATGAGAGCCTACAAATGAAATATCAAACACACTTTTTATTTTGAATAAGTGATCGATGAACTCAGTCAGCCTCGCTGAATCAATTATGACTTTGATCGACTCGAAATTGTTTGCTTCTATATTCTTGAACAAAAAGAAAGTAAATCCATCAACATCAAAACGACGAAACTCTTTACTATCGATTTCGGTAATTTCATTTCCTAGAAGAAGCATAAAAAAAGATTTAGTTTGCGGACCGCTAAATTCGAGCAAGCTATACTTATCGGATATATCTTCCGTCTTGATATCTTCCATTATTATAAATTTGTTGATCCAACTGAATAATTTCCGAATCGGATCATGATCACTCAGCACCCACAGCTCGCCTTCATGCGAAAGCAAAATTGTCTGGGCAATAAAACGTCCTTTCTCATTTAGAAAAAGCGTTTTGTTGTTTGTGAGAGGTTTTAAATCTTTTACATCATTAGTTGTCACGCGCTGCAAAAAATCAACTGTGTCTTTACCAACCATTTTAATTATTGTTGGCTGCTCTGTAACACGCATTCCAACACCGTTTTTCAAAACGTTTAATTCTTCTTCAAGATTTGTATAGGTTAAAAACGCATTGCCATCATGTATAGAATTTGTGTAGTTAGTTTTTATGTAGTCAACAAAATTCATTAATCTGTATTCTCCGAAATTTCAGCATATTAATATTTTCTAAACCATTTAGAAGTTCTGTTAGTAATATATAACTGTCTTTTTTCGCTCCAATAGAATGGAATTGAATCCCGCAGTCTAATTATTCTTAAAGAGTCTTCCCAAAAATGACTGGTGAAATCGTATTCGTAATAATCGGGGTATTTGTCGTTATTAATGTTAGCCATTGTTCGTTTCATTGTTAAAGCAGAGTAAGTCTCAAGCAAATGGGGCGCCCTTTTCCATCCGTTCGTCATGAAAAAATTATAATTTCTGTTTCCGGAAATTATACCATCTTCATAATTGAGCTCAACATATTTTAGGTTTTTCGGTTTCCACGTCTTGATTGACATCTTATTAAATCCGCCATGAATAGGCACCTCGGATTCCCAAAGTCTGGTAAATTCTCCATCGTTACATTCAAATAACGTAAGCCAGAAGAAAGCAGTTCCCAGTTTTGTACTGTCCAGATTGATAAAGCTCGATTCAAATCCAATAACATTTTTCGATTCAATAAAGCGTTCGCCCGGCTTGCTTTTTGCAATTACAGCAAGAACATAATTTGCATCATCCTGGAAATAAATTACTGCCGACTTGGGAATATTGTAAGTAAATGTTCTATCGAACTCTACAAGATAGTTGCCTTCGCCATAATTATCTTTAACATATTCTCTTAGCGAAATTGTATCGCAAGGAAAGCGATTCTTTGCTTGTTCTTTTTCAACAGCCAAATTATAATCGCGTATTTCTTGTTCTTTGGAAGCCGATGTAGCGGCATCTCCGCTTGAGCTTCCTTCTTTGGAACAAGCAATAGAAAGTAATACAAGCAATGGAAATACAATCAACAACTTATTTAGCTTCATCAAATTCCCCTTTAAGTAAATCATTGTTTTGAAAATTCATCCAGAAAATATGCGGCACTATACAGTCCTTTCTCAAAATTCTCCAGACGGAAATGCTCGTTAGGAGAGTGAATATTGTCCGAATCCAATCCAAGTCCCATCATAACAGCCGGAGCTTTTAGCTGCTTCATAAAATCTACAACAATAGGAATTGAACCGCCCTCACGAGTAAAAACAGTTTTTTTACCGAATGCTTTAGTAAGCGCTATCGAAGCAGCGTTTATTCCTTTACTGTTTAATGGGGCAACGGCCGGTGAACCATAATGCAGTGTTCTTACTTCGGTAGTTACACTCTTTGGTGAAATTGTTTTGAAGAATTTTGTGAACTCCTTGGCAATTTTTTCCGGTTCTTGATTTGGCACTAATCTCATGCTGATTTTAGCAAGCGCTTTTGAAGGTAGAACTGTTTTTGCACCTTTATCAATAAATCCGCCAACAATTCCATTGCAATCTAACGTTGGTCTAACCCACAAACGTTCTAAAGTAGTAAAACCTTTTTCACCTTGCAGTTCTTTAACACCTAGGTCTTTTGCGTAAGCTTTGTCGGAGAGTTTCAACTTTTTGAAATTCTCTCTTTCTTGTTTTGATGGAATTGTAACATTCTTATAGAAATTAGGAATAGTCACCTTTCCATTTTTATCATGAAGCTTGCTAATCATTTTTGCAAGTTCATTAATTGGATTTGCAACTGCTCCGCCAAAACTGCCGGAGTGTAAATCACGGTCGGCAGCTGTTACTTCAACTTCCATGTAAAGAAGTCCGCGTAGTCCATAAGTAATTGTTGGAACATTAGGCGCATACATGCTTGTATCTGAAATCATGATACAATCGCATTTAAGTAATTCTTGCTGAGTCTTTAAAAACTCTGCTAAATTTTCACTGCCGATTTCCTCTTCCCCTTCAAATAAAAATTTTACATTTACCGGAAGAGAGCCGGTAACGCGATTAAAGGCTTCAACGGCTTTGAGATGAACAAAGTTTTGACCTTTGTTATCATTAGCACCTCGAGCATAAATTTTTCCATCTTCTATTTTTGCTTCAAACGGATCTGAATTCCATAATTCAATTGGGTCAACCGGCTGAACATCGTAATGACCATATATCAGAACTGTTGGTTTGCCCGGTTGTTTTAACCATTCACCGTATACAAGCGGGTGCCCTTTTGTAGGAAATATTTCAACGCGTTCCATTCCGGCAGATTTAAATTGTGAAGCAACAAAATTAGCGCACTCTACCATTTTTTCTGTGTGAGTATCAAGAGTACTGATGCTAGGAATTCTTATGTATTCTTTTAATTCGCCCAAATAAGAATCAAAATTATCCTTTAGATAATTAATGACTTGTTCCAAAATTCCTCCTAAAATCTTTAAGGTAATTAAAGATATGATTTCTTTGCGTCAAATTTACACCTTAGTAGTGCTGGATTCAAGTAAATGAATAAGTTTGTGAGGGTGCTAAAATAGAGAGTCTGCCAGACTTTCCTTTTCATACTTCAATGAATATTGGTAAATTCAGATTGTAAAAATTAAGCGCGATGATATTAGTTAAATACATACTCAGAAATCACTTTCTCCCCTTTCTTTTCGCTTCATTTGTGCTGATAGCTGTCTTTTTGCTTCAGTTTGTAATGAAAGTAGCCGATAAGCTTGTTGGTAAAGGCTTAGGCGCATGGGTAATCACCAAATTGATAGGTCTGAGTCTAGGATATATTCTTGTTCTGGTTATCCCAATGGCAGTTTTAATTGCGACATTGATGGCTTTTGGCAATATGTCCCAGAATAATGAAGTCACAATTTTCAAGGCCACCGGGATAAGTTTATATAGAATGATTATCCCGCCACTTATTGCCAGCGTACTTGTCGCCGTAGGATTAGTGTATTTCAATAACAATATTTATCCGGACGCAAACCACGAGCTGCGAATTCTTCAAGAAGATATTGCACGAAAGAAACCGACACTTTCTCTGGTCCCCGGAGTTTTTTCTCAAGAAGTTGCAAGCTATGCAATTTTGGTTAGAGAGATTAATCAAGAAACAAACGAATTAAAACAAATTACCATTTACGATTATTCAAATCCGCCAAAAGTAAACATTGTTACAGCGGAAGAGGGTAAAATTTATTTTACTCCAACACAAAAGAAGCTAATGATGGATTTGAAGAATGGGGAGATTCATGAATCGGATAACAACCAGCAAGATGTTTACAGAAAACTCCGGTTTACACGCCACAAAATTGCGATGCCTGCCGAACAATTTACTTTCGAACAATCATCCCCCGGCGGACCGCGAGGAGATAGAGAAATAGGCGCTCCGGAAATGATGGTAATTGTAGATAGTTTGAAAAAAATTCAGAATAATTATTTAGAAGAATATAAAAACAAAATAAATGCTTCACTGAAGCTTCAGCCAAATTCTGTTAGTCAAAGTGAAGATGGTAATAAGTATGTCTATGTAAAAGTTGAACAGCAGTTGAGAGCTAATCAAGCGGCTATGATGGATGTACTTTCTCGCCTCGAATACAATAGGAAAGAAATAAACCGCTATATGGTGGAAATCCACAAGAAATATTCTTTGCCGTTTGCATGTATAGTATTTGTTTTAATCGGCGCACCGCTTGGAACCATGACTCGCAAAGGCGGAATCGGAATGGCATCAGGCATCAGTTTGTTTTTCTTTGTTATTTATTGGGCATTTTTAATTGCCGGAGAAAAACTTGCAGACCGAGATTTAGCATCTCCATTCATAGGAATTTGGAGCGCAAACTTTGTACTTGGTTTGCTGGGAATTTATCTGTTGATCAAAACTGCTAAAGAAAGAGTAACATTGAGTTTCGACTTCCTTACCAAGTTCATTCCTCAATCGTGGAAACAACAAGAAGAGAAAAATGAAGATTCTTGACAAGTATTTAGTAAAGCAATTTCTCCAAACTCTCTTCTTTGCATTAATGGCATTCACTGTAATTTTTGTAGTGATTGACATGATGGAAAATCTTGATGATTTTATTGATGAGAGTGTTAAAGGGACGCTTGTTCTGCAATACTATTTAGTTTTCATTCCGGAAATGATAAGAATAATTCTCCCAATTTCCGTACTTCTTGCAAGTTTGTTTACGGCCGGAAAACTTGCCAACCTAAATGAACTAACAGCTATTAAGGCAAGCGGAGTAAGTCTATATAGAATGATGATCCCATTTGTAATTACTGCTGTATTTATAAGTCTAATCACAGTTTATTTTAGCGGTTACATTGTTCCAATGGCAAACAAGCATAAGGTTTTTATAGAACAGACTTACATGAAGAAAGGACTTGTTCATTTTGGGAGCAATATTTTCTTTCAGGATACTGAAAGCCGGATTGTTACAATAAACTATTTTGATGTATCTATGGGACAAGCTAACCAAGTAAGCATTCAAGAGTTTGACCCGAAAGAAAAGACAAAAATACTTTCCAGAATTGACGCTTTTCGGATGTCGTACGATTCAACAAAGAACGCTTGGCAACTATTCAGCGGCTCTGCAAGAAAATTTCACGAAAACTCTGAAGAATTAGAAATGTTTCTAGTTAAAGATTTTCCGTCACTTCACTTTAAGCCGGAAGATGTAATCAGAAAACAGCGCAAACCGGAAGAGATGACTCTTAGCGAATTAAAAAGTTTCAGTCATGAGCAGTTGAGAACCGGCAATAATGCAGTCAGAACTGAGATAGCTTACCATGCAAGAATAGCTTATGCATTTTCCAGCATAATTGTGGTAATGTTCGGATTGCCAATTTCTGCGAACAGACGACGCGGCGGTTTAGCAATTCAATTTGGAATTAGTATGGCTGTAACTTTTTTATATCTTGTCTTTATGAAAATCAGTCAAGCATTTGGAGAGAATGGCGTACTGGATCCGTTTTTAACTGCATGGTTGGCAAACATAATTTTCACGGTTATTGCTTTGGTGAACTTAAAGCGAGCGATGAAATAGATTTTACAGTTCCTACTTTGTCTTCATTACAAAAACTCCATCCCAATCATCTCCGGGTGGATTTTCTACATAAGCATTTGCTCTTTCCAAATACATTTTTGAAGTGAAGTCTTGAACATCACTGAAACACTTTAGAAACAACTTTGAAGCCTCTGCAAAATTCTTTTGTTTGTATAACTCTAATGCGGAATTATAATCAATAAGAGATTTCAATCTTTCTTCAGCTTCAGACTCACCTTTCATTCCTATTAGCTCAAAAACTTTAGTCGGTTTTGTTTTACCTTTTACACGCAACGAATCAAGTTCTCGAACCAAAACAAAATCTTTGGCTGCTTCGTATGTGGATTCGCTAATCATTATTTCGGAATTGTATTCTTTATTGGCTCCCTCTAGTCGCGAAGCTAAGTTTACATTGTCTCCCATCACTGTGTAGTTCTTATGTTTTTCGCCGCCAACATTACCTACTATAACATCGCCGGAGTTCAAACCGATTCTGATGTGAAGCGGTTTTTCCCCTTTTTGTACCCACTCTCGAGAAATTTCTGAAACTTTCTTTTGCATTTCCCAAGCTGTAAGACATGCACGATATGCATGATCTTCTTGTTCTAGCGGCGCGCCCCAGAATGCCATAACTGCATCACCAAGATATTTGTCCAGCGTTCCGGTGTGATGCATAATTAATTCTGTCATTTCGTGAAGAAGTCCATTTATAAATCGAACTAATTCTTCGGGAGATTTACCTTCGGAAAAAGTGGTAAAGCCCGCCATATCGCTAAAGAGGATTGTTACATTTTTCTTTTCACCTCCAAGTTTCAGCTTGTCCGGATTTGACAATAGTTCTTGCACAACTTGCTTATTAACGTACTGAGAAAACATTCCTTTAATTAGAACATTTTGATGACGTTCTTTTAAGAAATGGTATGCTGTGCTTCCGAAATATCCAAACACAATACCAATTGCCGGACTGACAACAGATATTACAACTTTATAATTAATGAAGAGATATACACCAACTTGATAAACAAAAAAGAGCAGCAGCAGAATTAAGAATACGTTGAACAATTCAACTAACGAGCCGAATCTAAGTTTTATTTTTCGAAATATTGAGGAACCGTAAAATGCTATTCCGGTTAAAAATATGATAAGCAACAATTCACTAAAGCGAGATTGCTTCTCTAGGAAATCGTTGTTGATAACATTCTGAATTGCGTTTGCATGAAACTCAACGCCATAAATTTGATTATCGCCGGCCTTTTTTCCTTCACTAAATGAAATAGGGAAAATATCCTTGTCTTCCGGCATCATAGACCCGATGATCACAATTTTATTTTTGAAAATACCGCTTTGCAACAATCCATCTTCAGTATCCCAAAGATTAAGTTCTTCACCAAGATCAATTTCATCTAAAGTATTATAGTCTTTATCATCTAACACATCGGCAAGATGAACTCTTTTAAACGTTCCACTTGGTCCATAAAAATTAACCAAAGTACTGTATCTATTAAACTGAGGAATTGATTTTCCATTGAAGTTGAAATCCTCATCAATTCTTGAAGCAACAAAACCATTTTTTAGATTATAGTATTTATTTAGCAGAGCATAACTGAAACTTGGGACCAGTTTATTTACTGTAGTAACGGAAGCGTAAGGCAAATATCTTCTATATACACCGTCGTTATCAGCAGAAGTATTAACTAAACCAATGGAACTGTCGGCAAAGAAAAATATATTTTGAAAATTTTCATTCAGTTTATCTACATTTGATTCACGCGCAAGCTTTTTCCTCTCTTGGGTATCATCAACTTTACCAGCGACAACAACTTTACCAGATTTTCTGATTTGTTGAATAAGAAATGAATCATTTTGTGGTGAAAACTGATCGGCATCAGACATAACAATATCAATTCCAATTGCTTTAACGCCGGCTTCGGTTAGATTCTCAATCACATGAGCGAATATTGAACGAGGCCATGGCCATTTGTTATATGGTGGTGGAATTTGATCGAATGTTTCTTGATTGATTTCCAGAATGATTACATCGGCGGAATCGCCGAGTTCTATCTTTCCCCGTTTTGTAAAGCGGTCATCAATTAACTTAAGTTCAAGTTCTTTGAGCGGCCCGATTGTAAAAATCCATTCTTGCGTAAGTAGTAAAACCAACACAAGAATGGATGTAAAAACTATTAGTGAACCAAATAATCCGCTCTTCTTATTTTGACTTGGCTTCATTTACTAAAGTGTATATCTAGTAATTAACCCAATTATTGAATTTGTAGCTGATGGCAAACGGTATATACGGGCTTGCAATGCCAAATTAAGATTTCTCAATACATTATAGTCTGCAATAAAATCGAACGCTTGTCTTTCAAAATCACCAAAGCTCGGACTGATGGTTGCTGTTAAAGTCAATTTATCTTCCAGCATTTTATAACTTCCACCAACAGAAACAGTTACGTAATCAAATGGAATATTGCTGATCTCGCTTGAACTGTATGTTATGCCGAAGATGGACATCAAAGATTTTTCCCAAAAACTGCTAACATTGAGAGCAAAATTATTGAATTGAGCATCTGAGTTCGCAAGGCTATTATCTTCCCGTGAAGATGTTGTAAATGAGGCCGATGTACTGTGGCGAACTCCAAGAGTCAAATCATATGAAAGCTGAACCATTATGCGGTTAGTTTGATTATCAATAGCATACTTGCCCATAAGTGGATTTGATGCTAATAATCCATTGTCATTCGTAAACTGATTGTATCCCAAGGTGATATTTGGAAAATCTGCTCTTGGGAAAAAAGAAACCGAAGCACTAATTGTTCTAAATTTTGTTGTAGCTGGTTTTGTATTCTGCAAGTTGTCTTGTAAATCTTCGTATCCCAAAGAGACAAAAAGTTTGTTATCCAACATTCGGAATCTATCGACAATATTAATACCTCGAACATCAGTTCTTAAAAATGATTGACCGAAAGATTGAAAATCATTTCCACGATAGATGTAAGAAGCTTTCAGATTATTGTTAAAATAGTTGAGACTAAGTGCAGCCTCGGCACCTAACGATGCATATTCTTGGGGATTCCAAGGACCGAGATATTGATTCACAGTAATAAACTTATCAATATAATCTCTATACTTTTTAACATCAGCGGGATCAACATCAAAACCGCTATCTGATGTGAATATAGAATCGATTTGCGAATCAGTTAGAGTTCCGCTGGAAATATCTTTGTTAAGAAAAGTTACTGCTGCTTGCGATGTAAGCATGATATTCTGATTATCGAATGCAAGCATAAAGTCAGATCCAACAACAATATTTTCTTGTGGTCGCGTACCAAACTCTATAGATTTTGTTTCATCCTGACCATGCAGATAAGAGAAACCTAGTTGAAAATTCTCTCCGCTTCCAAAAGAAGGACGAACGGCAAACAATTTTCTGTTATAGGTTCCCAGTTTTACCTTAGCGAATGGTGAACCATATTTTGCATTATCAATTGCAATAATATCCGATCCAAGTGGAACACTATCCTCAGAATACTGCTGAATAATTCTTCCTTCAATCTCTCTAACAGTTTCGCCATACACAGCTTGCACATTAAAAAAACCAAGATTCAATGCACCGTTAATACCGCGTAAACGTTTTCCTTCCATAATTAAATTAGGAAACCGCGGGTACGAATCGCCCGCTTTCAAACTTAACCATTCGCCCGCGTCTAGAGTTGCAGTGTATCTGTTATATGGCTGTTGATCTGTTTTTTCTTCGGATGTCAAATAGCCATAACCGGAAAGTTGAAGCCCCGATCCTGTAGCGCTAAAATTTGCTGTAGCGTTATTATACCAGCTACCAACCGAGTTAAGATTTTCACTTCTCGATTCACCTCGCAGCGAACCATTGTATTTCCATTGAGATTCAATTGCTTGGGCCATCTCGGCAGAAACAACTTGAAAAGTACACCTCAAGGTATGATATAGGTTACCATCTTTATCATATACTTCAACTTGCAAATCTCTTGCAGAACCGGAAATATCAGCAGAAATATTTTCACCGCTAAGAACTATTAAATCTCCGGCAACAACTGCCATACTGGAAACATCTTTGCCATTAAGAAAGATTTTTGTTTTCGATATATCGACATTTTCCGGAGCCCTAACAAAAGAGAGTGAAATTAGCTGGTCATCAACAGTAAGCACTTCACCAGCATCCGGACTTAAAACTATAATCTCTTGGTCTTTTTGAGAGACACCGGAAACAGAAATTTGTAATGGTGTTACGCCTTCTGAGATGCCGGTTGGATAAGTTTCCCCTTGCGCATTCTTGAGACTAATAATGAAATAGTATTCTATATATGGGGGCAAAATATTTTCTGCCGGAATAGTAACACTTGCGGAATTACCGGCAATAAGCATTTCCATTTTAATAAATTCAGATTCACCGAATGGTTTATAAGCAAGTGAAATCTCAGAAATGTTATCTGCCAAGGTGAGTTCGGCAAGAATTGTAATTGGATTTTTCTCTTTTGCATCCCCAACTTTCACACTCGAAATATAATTGCTTACTTGAGCAATTGTAATTGAGGAAATTATTGTAAGTAAAGTGAAAACGGTATAAACTTTTTTCATGGAGCCCTCAAAGAAAATTAGAATAAAGCTGCTTTACTTTTGATCCGATGAATAATACTCAATCTGAAGATCGCCGTTAGGAGTCTTAATAATTATCTTCTTTATAGATTGAGTTTTTGCTTGTTCAACTGCTTTTTTGTCATCTTCCGTAAGCTCTGTCTTTACAATATTTCCATCTAAGTCCATACTTATTTTCTCACCGCCGACAATTTTACCATTTTTCGTTGGGTCTGTTGTTGATTCAATATACAGCTCACCCCCATTTAGATAAACTCTTGTAACTGTGCTATCGCAGAAAATTAAACCGTCTGTTCCGCGAATAGATGCAACCGCAGTAGGAGTAGTAAATTTGAACTCATCATCTCCTTGTTTCTTAACATCAAATCCAAGAGTTCCTTTTTCCATTACAGTATTTCTCTTAACTCTATTTCCCTCTTTACTACCGTAAATGTTTAGAATGCTGTTCTCTCTAACACGTAATAACGAACCTTCTGTAAATAAAACCAAAGCCAATGATTTAGGACCGGTTTTAACTTGTCCACCGTCTATTAGCGGAGTTCCGGTTTTAGCCGATTCCCAATCAGTCTCTGCCCCTTTATTGTAATCAACAATCTTTACAACTTTTTTAACCAGCGCAACGGGTTTATCACTTTGTGAATAAGTAACCGAGTTAAGAAGGAATAGAACCAGTGCAAGCAACAAAATAATCTTTTTCATTTTCATCTGGCTCCTATGGTCTTGGAATAAATGTTTTTGAGATAATAAGAGAATTATTTGCCTCTAGAAAAGAAAGTATTATTAAAAATGTAGCCGGTGTAATTGAATTATTATTCTCGTCAAATATTTGAACATCATTCATGCTGATGGTTCCGTCTTTCAATTTTTTCAGAAAGTCTTCAGCTGAAACACCATCTTTAACAACTTCCGCAAGTCGCATCATATCCGGGTCCGGCTCTCTAACCCCGGATAAGTTAGCTGTTCCGCCTCCGGTTTGAATAAGCTCAAATGTAACATGTTCGCTGTTTAAAACTGTTTCTCTACCCGATTCGGAAATAACTGCTCTAACAATAACTACAACCTTTTGACCGCCGTACCATTCTCGTTTTTTTGTTACAGTGTTCAAATTTATACTTGTAACAACACCGGCGTCAAAATCATCAATAACCGGAGTTCCGGAATTCAATGCTGCTGTCGGGCTTTCAACGCCTTCATTGTAGGTGTTGGCTTTAATTAGATACTTAATGGCACCGTTAACCGGAGTCCATTGCAAAGGAATATTTCCGATATCGTACTGAGCATCGCGTTGAGGCAGTATTATACTAATTGTTGGCGACGGATTAAGCAATACTATTTCATTCAAAGCGCCGCTTTCCGAATTATCATCTAAGAATTGCCCATTCTCGCTGAAAAGTCGCAAAGTAATTTTAATTACTCCGGTAAGTTTTCCTTTTCTGATGAGTTCATCCAACAAGTTATTATCTACTGTACGGCTGTCTAAAAGCAAATCGTTTGCAGTACCAAGTTCATCGCTAAAGAAATTTCTTGTCTGGAAAATTTTTGTTTGAAAGCTAACCACTTCGCGTGGTGAGGAATTCATATTTTCTTGCCAGTCAACCTTACCCTCTATGTATGCGCTAATTCCTTCCGGCTGTATAAGTACTTGAAATATTTTTTGCTGATTGGAAAGATTTCTCTCCAATGCAAACGCACTCAAATCCAGAGAGCTAAGGTCTGTTAGGAAAACAAGATCAATTCTGGGAGTTTGGGCTTTAAGATTGATGACTAGAATTGCCATCAAGATGAACACTATTAGACGAGTTCTTTTCATAAGTAACTCCGCTGGTAATTGGTTGTTTCAACAATTAAGGATAACGTATAAATAAGCTAACTATTATTTTTTATGAACTCAAGATATGATTTATTAGAAATTGTTTTAGTGACGAAGTGCAATGAGGATTCAATATTAGAATCCTCATAATTAAAACTAATTTATTTGCTCACCGTGGTCGGGATTACTGAATCCGAATTGAGGGGAAGATTGTGCATCAACTTTTATTTCTCCAAATCTTGCTTCAAACTTATCAATGTTATCTTTAAGCGCGCGTAAAAGCATCTTAGCATGCTGAGGCGTGGTGATAATTCTTGAAAGTACTCTAGCTTTGGGAACTCCGGGGACTACGCGGGTAAAATCGATTACAAACTCAGCCGGAGAGTGTGTAATAATTGCAAGATTAGAATAAATTCCTTCAGCTTCTTTTTCACCAAGTTCAATATTTATTTGTTGAGAATTCTGATTGTTCTGGCTCATTCTGTCTACTCCATTTCAAAATTGAATTTCATAAAAAACCCACAGTAAGTATACACTAACTGTGGGTCATTTAATAACTTATAAACTAATTATCTAACTTCGTCAGCTTTCTTAAATGCTTCGTCGGATTCTGCTTTCATACCAAGGTTAGCATAAATCTTTCCAAGTAAATCCCACAAAGCCGGTTCTTTTGGATTCAATTCCAAATAAGCTTTAATGTGCGGCAATGCCAAAGTGAACTTCTCTTTAATCTTTACTTCATCAACAGCTTCATTTTTCTTCTCAGCGATTTCTCTAAATGATGTTCCCCATTTAACATAAGTTACACCCAAGTTGTAAATAGCGTTGGCATATTTAGGGTCAAGTTCAATTGCTTTTTTAAATTGAATTTCAGCTTCAGCAAAATTAGCTGAATTCAAAAGCACTACACCATAATTATATCTGTAGTATTTGTTGTCTGGTTCTTTTTCAACACCAGTCTTGAAAGCAGCCATAGCCACATCCATTTTGTTTGCTGCAACTAAAGCATTCGAATATCTTAATAGGATTTCTCCATTCTCCGGATATTTCTGTCTGCCCGCATCTAAAACAGCAATTGCTTTTTCTATTGTAGCATTGAACTCAGCATCATTCTTTGCTTCTTTAGCTTTGTTCGCATTATCTAAATAAATCTGTCCAAGTAATGAATATGCTTCTGATGACTTGCCGATTTTAACTGCTTTTTCTAGTGGTGCTACAGCTTTTTCAGTCTCATTAGTATTGATGTAAACCATAGCTAAATTTGTGTAGTTAACTACAGAATCGGGCTGGCACAAAGAGGCATTGCTAAACATTTCGGCCGCTTTTCCAAAAAACATCTTCATAGAATCCGGTGTTGTAGCTTTAGCTGCATTGTTGAAGTAGCTAACACCTTTATTGAATGCTGTTGCCCAGTAATATTTCTTAAAGTCTGCAATTTCTTTTGCATATTTTGGACTTGAAGCCAAAGATTTATCAAATGCGTCAAGCATTTTCGCATAATCACCTTTATGTTCACCGTAGATTTGATAAGCTAAAATAAACCAACCTTCGTCGCTCTTGGGATTCTTAGCAACTTCTTTAAGCAAAGCTTCTTCAGCCTTATCATATTGTTTCTGATTGATATATAACTTTGCGCCGGTTAATTCCGCAGATGAACATTCGAAAGCCATCAAAGCCAAAGCTACACCAAGTATGCTCAGGTAGACAAAACTTCTTTTCATTACTTCTCCTATAGATTTTATTGATTTTTCGCGTTTAAGCGCACCAAAAATAGCTAATTTGGTCTGGTTTGGCAAGGTAAAATAAATTGGTGAAATTTCAATTTTATCTGTTTTATAGGGCAATTCCTTTGGGATATATCAAAAAATACTCAAATTGATTTTCGGAACGCAAAGAGATATTTTTGATATCAAAAGGAAAAATATGAAGACAGAAGAAATTATCAGAAGTGTCCCCAAAGTTCTTCTTCACGATCACCTAGACGGCGGTTTAAGACCTCAGACTATAATCGACATCGCGAAAGACATTAATTACACCAAATTGCCAACTAGCGACGCCGCTGAATTAGCCCAATGGTTTCACCGCGGAGCAAATAAAGGCAACCTAGTTGAATACTTACAAGGATTTGAGCATACCATTGCTGCAATGCAGACAAAGGAATCGCTTACAAGAATTGCGTATGAAATGATGGAAGACATGCACAAAGATGGCGTGTGCTATGTAGAGACTCGTTTCGCCCCGGTTTTTCATACTGAAAAAGGCTTGTATTATGAAGATATAATGAATGCTGTTCTTGAAGGATTGGAAAAAGGCAAGCGCGAGTTTGGCGTTGGCTTTGGACTTATTGTTTGCGGTATGCGTAATATGCACAACACTCTTGAAATGGCTGAACTGGCTGTCAGTTTCAGAGATCAAGGAGTAGTTGGTTTTGATCTTGCCGGTGAAGAAGGCGGTTACCCTCCAAAGAAGCACATCGAGGCCTTCAATTTTATTAAGCAGAAGAATTTCTACATTACAATACATGCCGGAGAAGCTTTCGGCAAAGAATCTATTTGGCAAGCAATTCAAATGTGCGGTTCTCATAGAATTGGTCACGCAACAAGACTTATTGAAGATATGAGTTTTGATCGTGACGGACATGTTGTTAAACTTGGAGAGTTAGCTCAATATATACTCGATACACGCCTTCCTTTGGAAATTTGTTTAATCAGCAATGTTCACACCGGCGCAATTGATAAGATTGAAAATCATCCGTTCATCAAACTTTATAAAGAAAAATTTAGAGTCTTCTTAAATACAGATGACCGCTTAATGAGTGACACAACTCTTACAAAAGAATATATCACTGCACACGAGTTGTTCGGTTTAAATTTGGATGATGTGGAAAAGCTTAATATCAACGCGATGAAATCATCCTTCGCTCCGCATAAGGAAAGACTAAATTACATATACAATATTATCAAACCCGGCTATCAAAAAATGCGGGATAAACTCTTATCACTAAAAGCAGACTAATTATGGCAAAACCTTTATTCAAAAATTACTCTTATAGTTTTACTAAAAGCGAGGCAAAGCTCCTCTCAAATTTTTGTAGAACATTATTAAAACAAATGTCGACAGATGAAAAATTCTACCAAGATGTTCGCGCATTCACATCCATAAACGAAAAGCTTCTTTCCGGTGATGCTGAAATCAAATTCACCAAAGAGGAAAAAACAAAACTTACATTTCGCTTAAAAGAAAACTTGGAAGCAATGAAAAAGCAAATGAAGAAAGGATTCTTCATCCGCCGCTGGATTTATAAATCGGCACATGCACAGTTCTTAAACATTTTAGAAACTCACCTTAAAGATTAATATGACAAATGAACCAAGAGTTATTAAGGCGCCAACCGGCACCAAAATAAGTTGTAAAGGTTGGATTCAAGAAGCAGCGCTTCGTATGCTGGCGAACAATCTCGATCCCGAAGTTGCCGAGCGCCCGGAAGATTTAATTGTTTACGGCGGTTACGGCAAAGCCGCAAGAAACTGGGAAGCGTATGATGCTATTGTTGAATCGCTCAAAAATTTAGAGAATGATGAAACACTGCTTATCCAATCGGGTAAGCCGGTTGGAATTTTTAAGACACATACAGACGCTCCGCGCGTAATTTTATCTAACTCAATGCTCGTTCCAGATTGGGCAACGTGGGATGAGTTCCGCCGTCTCGACGCACTCGGTTTAACAATGTATGGTCAGATGACAGCCGGTAGCTGGATTTATATCGGCACTCAAGGAATTCTTCAAGGAACTTATGAGACATTCGCCGAGTGTGCCCGCCAATATTTTAGAGGAACTTTAGCCGGAACGTTTTTGCTTACCGCCGGTCTAGGCGGAATGGGCGGCGCTCAACCTTTAGCAGCTTCAATGAACGGTGCTGCATTTCTTGGAATTGATGCTGACCGCTCGCGAATTCAAAAAAGAATTGATACCGGCTACATCGATATGATTACTGATGATCTTGATGAAGCTCTCAGACTTGTTCTTGAAGCTAAAGAAAAGAAGCAAGCACTTTCGGTTGGTCTAGTTGGAAATGCCGGAGAAATTCTTCCAAAAATTCTTGAGAAAAATATTACGCCGGATATTATCACAGACCAGACTTCCGCTCATGATACACTCAACGGCTACATTCCAATGGGAATGAGTTATGAGGAAGCTATTGCTCTTAGGAAATCTGATTCGAAAAAGTATATGGAGCTTTCCAAGAAAACTATTGTCGCTCATGTTAAAGCTATGCTGGAATTTCAAGCACGCGGTGCGGTAGCTTTCGATTATGGAAATAACATTCGCGGCGAAGCAAAAGAAAATGGTTTGGCAAACGCGTTCGATATTCCGGGATTTGTACCCGAGTATATTCGCCCGCTCTTCTGCGATGGTAAAGGTCCATTCCGCTGGGCTGCATTAAGCGGTGATCCAAATGATATTAAAGTTACAGACGATGCTGTTCTTGCTGCTTTTCCGGAAGATGAAGGTTTGAAAAGATGGATTGAAATGGCTCAAAAAAAAGTACACTTCCAAGGTTTGCCCGCAAGAATTTGCTGGCTTGGCTATGGCGATAGAGCTAAAATGGGAAAGATTTTCAATCAGTTAGTTGCTGATGGAAAAGTCAGTGCGCCAATTGTTATAGGCAGAGATCATCTAGATTGCGGCTCGGTCGCTTCTCCAAATCGGGAAACTGAAGGAATGAGAGACGGCAGCGATGCAATTGCAGACTGGCCAATCTTGAATGTAATGCTAAATTCAATCGGCGGAGCTAGCTGGGTTTCAATTCACCATGGCGGAGGAGTTGGAATCGGAAAATCAATTCATTCCGGAATGGTTGTAGTTGCAGATGGAACACCGGAAGCAGAGAAAAGATTAGAACGCGTTCTTACTTACGATCCGGGCATGGGAATCATCCGTCATGCTGATGCCGGTTATGAACGAGCAATAAACAACGCAAAAAAATTCAATGTAAAAATTCCAATGATGAAATAATCTAAAGAGGCATAAAATGAAAATGAAAGTATTAGTCGCTGATAAATTTCCGGAAGTGTATATCCAGAAGTTAAAGGACTCTGACATTGATGTAATCTATAAGGCAAAGCTAGGCGAAAATGACTTACCGGATGCAATTCAAGATATCGATTGCTTGATTGTTCGCTCCACTGTTGTTAATGCAGCGACAATCGAAAAAGCAAATAAGCTAAACCTAATTGTACGCGCCGGCGCAGGTGTAAATAATATTGATATAGCTTCTGCAAACAAAAAAGGTATTTACGTTTCTAACTGTCCGGGTAAAAATTCTATAGCAGTTGCAGAACTTGCTCTCGGATTAATGCTAGCGCTTGATAGAAGAATTCCAGCTAACGTTGCAGATTTCAAAGCCGGTAAATGGAACAAAGGTGAATACTCGAAAGCTGAAGGTTTGTTTGGAAAAACTTTGGCTATTGTAGGTTATGGCGCAATTGGAAAAGAAGTTGCCAAACGCGCACAATCATTTGGAATGAATATTTACGCGAAAGATGTTTCTCGCATAGAAGGTTTTGGAGTAAAAGATTTCTCTGAGTTTGATCAAGTATTACCTATAGCAGATGTAATTTCAATTCACTTGCCGCAAACTGCTGAGACCAAGAATCTCTTCAACGATAAAATGTTTGGCTTAATGAAGAAAGGTGCAATCTTAGTTAACACTTCCCGTGCCGGAGTAATTGATGAAGACGCCATGATCAAAGCTGTTCAAGAAAAAGGAATTAAAGTTGGCCTGGATGTTTTCAAAGGTGAGCCGGAAGATAAGAGTGGACCGGTTTCTTCCAAACTTCAAGAACTGGATAACGTTTATGTTACTCATCATATTGGCGCTTCAACAGAGCAAGCACAAAATGCTGTTGCGGAAGAAGCTGTAAATATTATTCTTCAATACATTAAGAGCGGTGTAATTGCTCACTGGGTGAACAGAGCAAAAACAACTCGCGCTCATTACCAGTTTATTGTTAAACATTACGATAAGCCGGGCGTGCTTGCTTTTGTTATGGATACTTTGAAAAAAGGAAATATCAACATAGAAGAAGTTGAGAACGTAATTTTTGACGGCGGCATAGTTGCTTCTTGCACAATGAAACTTGAATCGGAAGCTACTGCGGAAATGCTGGAAGAGATTAGAAACAATCCAAATGTGATAAGTTATTCACACGTAGAGCTTAATTAAAAAAAGCGGCTAAGCCGCTTTTTTTTATTCATCATCTTTTGGCGGTTCGTAATCATTTGGTACTAAGTCGCCTAACCTTTTCCATGCCCAGTAACCAGAAAGCGCTGTATTGAACATTGTTCTATCGAGGATATTGCCTTCTGTGTTAAAAGTCAGTCTCCCGTTTGGCAGATTGAGAACTGAACTTTGATAGTCTTTTATATCACCAATTCCGAATACCCGGTTTTTATACCATTTATAATTAGGGTCTTCACTATTATTCTTATAAACAACAACTATTTGATCAAATGTTTCCAGCAAAAAAATACTAGGAGGAATTTGTTTCATTCGTTTCAACAACATGCTTTCAAACTCTTCCTTAGTTTGCCAATTATTTTTAGTAATCCGAGACAACTGCATTTTATTCTCTATTTTAGATTTCCAGTTGTTTTCTGTTTCATTAATTAATAACCGAAAACCTTCATCAAATCCGTTACCCATTGCACAGCTTCTTAAAAAATGAATAAAGGAACCCTTGTAAGCTGCTTTCCTATTTTCATTCCATCTAATTACTTGTGTACTATCCTGATAAATTATATTCTCAAAAAATGGCTCGTAGGCAAACTTTCCCTCATCGTAATCTACATCCCACTCAAAATGCTTTATGTAGACTGTTACTTTGTAACCCAAGGACTTATTGATTACGTACAAGGGCTTTTTAGATGAGGCGAATAATTTACTTTCTTTTATTTCAAAATCAATCACTTCCGGATTTGAGATAATACACTGTCGGGCAATTGTACTTTCACCTAAAAATTCTTTCGTAAACTTTATTAGATGATCTTCCCAGTCTTCAGGCACAGAAGCGATTACACTTACTTCACTTACTTGAATGGGAACCGGTGTAAGGCTAAAAGAAACTTCACTTTTTTTACTATTCAGAAATAATATTGTAGTTGTGACTCTCTCAAAACCAACTGCTGCACAAACAACCTCATAATTGCCATCTGCAATTCCGTTTATAATAAATTCACCCTTTTCGTCAGTTAACGATCCTTTTGAAGTGTAAGCCAAAAATACTGTAGCATATTGTATTGGCTCATTTGTCTCTTTGCTAACAACTTTACCCTTTAGTATGCTCTTCAGTGTTTGTGATAAACAAGCTGAGTTAAAAACAGTTAACAAAAAACATATGATAATGAAGCGACTAAGATAATTTTCCATAAATGCTCATGGCTTAGTTAGAAGGAGAATAGTTATATGGTAACAAATCGGAAACTCTTTTCCATGCCCAATAACCGGCAAATTGTTTTTTATAGAATTCATTTTCCAAACTGATTCCGTTATCTTCAAAAGTAAACTCCCCTTTGGGAAATTTTACCCAAGAATCTTGAAATCCATATAGTTCAGTTTCTCCGAACATTCTCTCTTTATACCAGCGGTAATTAAAATCTTCACTTTGATTTTTGTAGACTACCTCTAAGAGCAAATCGGTTTCTAAGGTAGACTCATTAGTGGAATCCCTTTTTAATATTACAGAAGTTACTTTTTCAACTTCATCTTTTGTCTGCCGGTTTATCTGCAATTCAAAATCGTGAAGTTTTCCAAGCGAGCCGGGAATGCTACCGGATAGAAAGATTCTGAAGCCCTCATCAAATAACGTATTCGAAGCGCACGATCTCAAGAAGTGACGAAATGAACCTAAATAGGCATCTTTCCGATTTTCATTCCAGCGAATCATTTCAAGGCTGTCTTTCGTCACTAACTCTTCAAAGTAAGGTTTGTAAGCAAACTTTCCGTAGTCGTAATCCTTATCCCACACAAAATCTTTCAGATAAATGTTGATCTTATATCCAAGCGATTTGTTTATAACAACAATTGGCTTGTTTGCGAAAGCGTAAACCTCATCCAAATTTTGGTTGAACTTTAGTACTTCCGGATTTGCGATTTCACATTTATAAGTACGACTGCTTTCTCCTAAGAACTCTCTCTTAAACTTTTCAAAACTTCTCTCCCATTCCGTTGGAGTCAACTCTACAATTTTTATTTCACTCAGTTCAATAGGAATAATTGTTAAAGTAAAATTTATCTGAAGCTTTCTCCCAGCTTCTAGTTTTATTCTTCTAGTTAACTTGTTATAACCAACAGCCGCGCACATTAAAGTATAAGTACCGGGCATAACATTGGAAATTTTGTACTCTCCCATTTTATCAGAAAGAGCTCCGCTAGTTGTGTAAGATATAAATACAGCTGCATTCTCGATTGGAAGACCACTCTCTCCGTCAATTACGGTACCAGTAATGTCAATTGTTTTCGATTGCGCGAGGTACTGATTTGAATAAAATATTTGCAAGAGATAGGTAAGAAAAAAAATCTTAGTAACGAGCTTCATAAACTGCCCCAAAGGATATTAGGTTGACTGCTACTTAAATATATAAAGCAATCAACCTATTTACAATCCAAATAAATATTGCTAAATGATTTTACGGTTTACACGAACTTAATATCAAAAATGTCTTCGGATATACCGCGGTAGTAAGCTAGCTTTACAAGTTCAGTGAGCCCATCTTTTTCATTTTCGGTAAGATCAAAATATACTGTGCTGTAATTCTCTTTAATAAAATCTTTACCGCTCTGTGGAATTTCCAGCTTCTCCAAACTATCAGAAAGTTTTTCTTCTATCAATTCATCTAGCGATTCAATTTGTTTTTCAAAATTCGTTAGCGATTCTCTATCCTTCGAAACAAGAACAAAATTAACATATGGAAAATCAAGCATTTCGGAAACTTCATCTGCTAAGCTAATTGCCTTTTCATACTTTGAAGAAGTAAAGTTATAATCTCCGCTTACAATATAATCTGTTCCGGATTCCATCTTGTCGGCTGTATCTAAAACAAGCTCAACACTTGAAGAGTATCGTTCCTCAAAAAGAATCTTAGCGAGAATGATTTCATTAATTGAAACATCACCTCTAACTAATATCTTCTTAATTAATCTCTCCCCTTCGGAGAAATAATAATAAGAATTGGATAGAATCCCATCGAAAGAAATACCAAACTTGCCGGAAACAAGAAGAGTTTTATTTTTTATCAATTCGAGTGAAGGAATTATGGCAAGTGCCTCGGTGTTTTTCTCCAGTTCTTTAACTACTAAAGAAGCCGGTCTATGTACCACTTCCATCCAATCCGGTAATACACTTTCAAGTATAGACGTATAAATATTTTGTGGTGCAAAAAGTTTCATAATCATCCTAATATATTTAAAAAACGAAAGCCGCTAACTAAGAGCGGCTTTTCATTCAACCGAAAAAATTATTTCTGGTTTTTATCTTTGATACGAGCCGCTTTACCGGAAAGTTCTCTCAAGTAGAAGAGTTTAGCTCTTCTAACTTTACCTTCACGAAGAACTTCGATTTTAGCAATCTTTGGTGAGTGGAAAGGAAATATTCTTTCTACACCAACACCGCTCGAAATTTTTCTAACTGTAAAAGTTTTGCTCATGCCGGCACCGCGAATGTTTATAACATCACCTTCGAACGGCTGAATTCTTTCTTTCTCGCCTTCTATAACTTTCACATGCACTCTAACGTGATCACCAGATTTGAAAGCTGGAAAATCTGTACGTGCTTGATCTTCAGTTAACGTTTTTAACTTATCCATTTTAATTTACTCCAAGTTATTTATTTTTTTCCACTTATCAGTTAAAACTTTGGATTGTTCTTCTTTCCAATCTTTAATTTTTTTATCGTGTCCGGATAGTAAAACATCCGGGACTTTCATTCCTCTAAACTCAGCCGGTCTTGTATAGTAAGGAGCCTCTATAATATCTCCATCCATCAAAGAATCGTTCAGTGCTGATTCGCTATCATTTAGAACACCGGGTATTAATCTCACTACTGAATCAATTATTACCCAAGCAGCAACTTCACCGCCGGTTAAAACATAATTTCCAATCGAAATTTCATGCGTAGCAAATTTTTCTCTAACTCTATCGTCAACACCTTTGTAGTGTCCGGCTAAAAGCAAAATATTCTTAGCCATCGAAAATCTATTGGCCATTTTCTGATTATACAATTCTCCACCCGGTGAAGGGAAAAGAATGAAATCATAATTTCTTTCGCTTAGTAATTTTTCAATACATTCAAAGAACGGTTCCGGCTTTAGCAGCATTCCCGGCCCGCCGCCAAACGGCTTATCGTCAATCAATTTATGTTTATCATGCGCATAGTCTCTAAGATTATGCACAAAAATTTCAACTAGATTTCTCTCTTGTGCTCTTTTTAGAATGCTGGTGTTCAGCGGACTAACGAGAGAATCCGGGACTGCAGATATAACATCAATTCTCATCATCGTAAAGCAAATCGCATCCGGTTACCAAATCAAGTCTTTTCTTTTCAGCATCAAAACTTTGTACAAAGTCTTTTATGGCTGGAACTAAAATTCGTTTATTTTCTTTGTCAACTATAACAATCACGTCATTAGCCGGAAGAACAAGGACGTCTTCTATTAAACCGATTTCTTCTCCATCACGAAACACTACACTATTTAAAAGATCATGAATAAAGAAAGTATTCTCTTCGGGCCTAACCAGATTATCTTTATCAACAAAAATCTTTTTACCAAGAAGAAGCTGAACGTCCTGTTCGGAATTAAAACCTACAAACTTGAGAACAAGTTTTTTATCTAAGACCTTGGCAGATTCAACTACAAAATTTTTGAAGTTGCCAAAGATTTCGACATAAACGTTCTTCAAATCAAAGAATCTATCTTTGAAATCAGAAAAGGAATCAATTACAACAAAACCGTTTGAGCCATATGCCGATTTAATTTCGGCTATCAGAAAAAGATCATTCACTTAATAGAATTAATCCAATATTTTGAGAACAGCTCTCTTACCTTCTTTAGCAGAAATAGCTGTAAGCAAAGTTCTCATAGCTTGAGCTGTTTTTCCTTGTTTGCCGATGACTTTACCAACATCATCAGCACCTACTTTTAGTGTCAGCTCAATTGTCTTGTCGTCCGGCGAAGTTGATTCCAAAACTACATTATCCGGATTATCAACAAGATGTTTAGCGATGAATTCAATAAATTCCTTCATGAGAGTACCTATAATTAGTGAAAGTAGGGTACCTTGCTTTAGTGCTTGCTGCCAGTAAGAGATTTCAGCTTTCGGAAGCCGTACCCTTTAAGCTCCCGTTGCACCTTGAGACTTTTCTTTAGCTATCGCTTTCTTCGACTTCTTATCAGCTTTCTTTTTCAATTTAGCTGCAAGATTAGCTTCAGTAAGCTTTTTCCATTCATCTAGCTTTACAGCGATTTCTTCTTCCTTCAAACCTTTTTTCAACAATTCTCTTCTCAGAATAATGCCTTGTCCGGACAATAAGTTCTTCACAGTAACTGTTGGCTGTGCACCAACGTTTAGCCAATACATTGCTCTTGATTCTTTTATTTCGATTGTTGCCGGTTCTGTTTTGGGATTATAGAGTCCAATAGCTTCAATAAATTTACCGTCCCTTGGTGAACGTGAGTCAGCAGCTACAACTTTGTATATCGGCTGCTTCTTTTTTCCCATTCTTTTCAGTCTTAACTTAACTGCCAATTTAGTATTTCTCCTATAAGGTTAATTTAATCTAAAGTTTTTTTTATTTGGTAATGAAAATTTTCCGGGATTCTTATTAAACATTTTCATCATTTGCTGCATTTGTTCAAACTGCTTTATCAATCTATTAACTTCTTGTATCGAATTTCCGCTGCCTCTTGCAATTCTCTTTCTTCTATTACCATTCAGTATCTTAGGATTAGTACGCTCTTTCTTAGTCATAGACTGAATAATCGATTCTACAACTACCAACTGCTTGTCATCAACATCAGCATTCTTTAACTGCGAACCAACACCGGGAATCATTCCTAACAAAGATTTTAACGATCCCATTTTCTTAATCATTTTGATCTGCTTTAAGAAATCGTTAAAATCGAATTTGTTCTCTCTAAACTTTTTTTCGAGATCTTCGGCATCTTTATCATCAAACTGAGCTTGGGCTTTTTCGACAAGCGAAATAACATCGCCCTTACCAAGTATCCTGCTCGCCATTCTATCCGGATAAAAGAGTTCGAGCGTATCAACTTTTTCGCCCATGCTAACAAACTTAACCGGGCGGTCAACTACAGAGCGAATTGATAGGATACATCCGCCTCGAGAATCTCCATCCATTTTAGTAAGAACAACACCATCAAACTCAACCTTTTCATGAAAGGCTTTAGCAGAGTTAACTGCGTCTTGACCAGTCATAGAATCCACAACAAACAAAGTTTGTGTTGGATTAACTTTTGACTTAATCTCAGCGGCTTCTTTCATCATATCATCATCAACATGCAAACGACCTGCTGTATCGATGATGACAGTATTCAAACCGTTTTCTTTGGCGTACACTAATGCTTCTGTAGCAATCTTTACCGGGTCGTTGCTGTCATCAATAGAAAAAACCGGCGCACTTATTTGTGAACCAAGTATCTTTAACTGACTTCTTGCAGCGGGACGGTAAACGTCGGCAGCAACTAAAAGAACATTTCTTTTTCTATCTTGTAAATATTTTGCAAGCTTTGCGCTAAATGTTGTCTTTCCACATCCTTGAAGTCCAATCAGCATAATTACTGTTAATCCTGAAGGAATAAGAAGCAACTCTGAACCGGTACTTCCCAACAACTCGGTAAGTTCATCATAAATAATTTTTGTGATGAGCTGACCCGGTGTTACCGAAGTTAGAACTTCTTTACCAAGAGATTTTTCTTTAACACGATCAATAAAATCTTTGGCTACTTTATAGTTAACATCAGCATCTAAAAGAACACGTCGAATTTCGCGAAGTGTATCGCTGATATTCGATTCGGTAATCTTACCTTGTCCAGTAATCTTCTTAAGAGCTTTCTCAAGCTTTTCGGTCAAATCCTCGAGCATACGTGGCCTGTCCTAAATAAAGATAGCAAAAAGGATGTACATTTCAAATTTTTTAACTTTCTTTGAGAGCATTCGCTCCAGAGACGATTTCCAAAATCTCAGTAGTAATTGCAGCTTGACGTTTGCTATTGTAAGTTAAATTCAATGAACGAATAAGTTCTTTTGCATTCTCCGTTGCCATATCCATTGCAGTCATTCTAGCACCTAACTCAGCGGCGTAAGAATCAAGAAGCACTCTCCACATCTGAGCATTCAAATGTTTTGGAAGTAATGTTTCAATAATTCTAACCTTATCGGGCTCATAAATATAATCAGTCTGCTTTGTATCGGTTTCTTTAGTCTCAAATGGCTGTATAGGAAAAAGTTGCTCAACAATAGTTCTCTGTTGAATAACCGACTTAAACTCATTAAATACAACTACAACTTTATCAATCTCACCATTAATATATTTTGTAGTGAGTTCTTTGATCAAGCTTGAAGCGAATTCAAATTTTAGATGTGAAAATATTCCGGGGTGGGATCCAACGACTGGATAATTTCTCTTGGTAAAATAATCGTTTCCTTTTTTACCAACGCAGTACATCTGTAAACCGTTTGAAGCATTAATTGAAGCAAGTTCTCCAGTTACCATTTCTTCAGCAATGCGGATTACATTCATATTAAAACTTCCACATAATCCGCGGTCTGAAGTAACAACTACTAATGCAATCTTTTTAACTTCGCGTTCGTTAAAAAGAGGATTATTAAAATTCTTCTCTATACTCAAAAGATGCTGGAGAACAGAAGAAATTTTCTTTGAGTATGGGCGTGCATTAAGAATATTTTCTTGTGCACGGCGCAAGCGAGCCGCGGCAACCATTTTCATTGCTTTAGTAATCTGTTGAGTGTTTTTTACACCAACAATTCTTCGCTTTATGTCGCGTAATGTTGCCATTAACTTTTTTAGTTTTTCTTAAACTTTTCTGTGAATTCTTGAGCTGCTTTCTTAATTAAAGCAACTGTATCATCTTTTAATTCTTTTGTAGAACGAATGTTTTCATAAATATCTGGATACTTCAATTCAGCGAATTCGTGGAATTCTCTTTCAAATTTCTTTACATCTTTTACATCTACAAATTCTAGGAAGTTGTTTGTACCTAAGTAAACACTGACAATTTCTTTTTCTACTTGAACCGGAACGTACTGACCTTGTTTCAACAACTCAACAAGACGAGCACCTTTTCCAAGAGTTCTAAGAGTTGATTTATCAAGATCGGAACCAAATTTTGCGAATGCTTCTAATTCGCGGTATTGAGCTAAATCCAATTTCAACGAACCGGCAACTTTTTTCATTGCTTTAATTTGCGCGTTTCCACCCACACGTGATACTGAAATACCAACGTTGATAGCTGGACGAACGCCGGCATTGAATAAGTTTGGTTCAAGGTAAATCTGACCATCTGTAATTGAAATAACGTTTGTTGGAATGTAAGCGGATACGTCACCTTGTTGTGTCTCAATAATTGGTAATGCAGTCATACTTCCGCCACCTAAATCATCACTCAATTTAGAAGCTCTTTCCAAAAGTCTTGAGTGGAGATAGAATACGTCGCCAGGATAAGCTTCACGTCCAGGAGGTCTTCTCAAGAGCAATGAAAGTTCACGGTAAGCAGCAGCTTGTTTAGATAAATCATCGTAAATTACTAAAGAATGTCTACCACTATCTCTGAAAAATTCTCCTAGCGTAGCACCGGAATAAGGAGCTATATATTGAAGTGGCGCTGGAGCAGAAGCTGGTGCAGAAATAACGGTTGTATAAGCCATAGCACCGGATTCTTCCAATTTAGCTACAACTTGCGCTACGGTAGAGTTTTTCTGGCCAACCGCAACATAAACACAGAAAACCGGCTTAACACCGTATTTCTTTGCTTCTTCAGTATGAGTATATTTTTGATTAATAATAGCATCAATTGCAACTGCAGTTTTTCCGGTTTGGCGGTCACCAATAATTAATTCGCGTTGTCCGCGCCCGATTGGAATCATGGAATCAACGGCAACAATACCGGTCTGGAGTGGCTCTTTAACAGGCTGGCGTTGAATAACACCAAGAGCTTTTCTTTCAATTGGTGAATATTTATCGAACTGAACAGTTCCCTTTCCATCAAGTGGTTGACCAAGTGGATCAACAACTCTACCTAAAAGTTTTTCGCCAACAGGAAATGAAGCTACGCGGTTTGTTCTTTTTACTTGATCACCTTCTTTAATCAAAGTGGTATCGCCAAAAAGTACAGTTCCTACGCTGTCTTCATCAAGATTGAGCACCATGCCGGTAACGCCGTTAGGAAATTCAACAAGTTCGCTCGCCATAACTTTAGACAAACCATAAACGCGAGCAATACCATCACCAACTTGAAGAACGGTTCCAACTTCATAAACGTCTACTTCGTTTTCAAAACCGGAAAGTTGTTTTCTCAGTATCGCAGAAATTTCATCGGGTCTTATTTCCGCCATTTTATTCTTCCTAAATTTTTCTAATTAGTTGAAATACTTATTTCTTCTGAAAACTTTTTACGAAGAAGATTAAGCTGATGGCGCACTGACGCATCATAAACTTTATCTTCAAGCTCAGCTACAAATCCGCCTATGATTTTAGAATCAATAACGAAACTTGATTGAACAATTTTTTCAGTTTCTTTTTCGAGCTTACTTGTAATTTTTTTCTTAACAGAATCATCGAGCTCAACAGCCGAGACAATTTTCGCTCTTAGAATTCCTTCCTTCTTATTTCTCAGATTGATAAACTCTTTGAAAATATCAAAGAATATATCTTCTCTTCCCTTTTCAACAACAAACTCAAGAAAACTTTCCGTTTCTTTCGAGATTTTATTTTCAAAAATTTTCGAAAGAACATTTTTCTTTTCGGATGATTTAATAACGGGACTCTTCATAACTAAGCGAAGTTCTTTGCTGGATTCAAATGCTGAAAAAATCAGATCTGCATCTTTTGCAACTGAGCTGTATATTTTTTTCTCGTCCGCAAGCTGCATTAAAGAATTAGCATAACGATATGATATTCTATAAACGCTCATTAGTTTTTATTCATCTCGTCCAGATATTTATCAACTAGTTTAAGCTGTTGCGGTTTATCTAGATTCTCTTTCAAAATCTTTTCTGCTGCATTAATAGCAATTTCAGCAACTTGATCTTTCAACTTATTAAATGCTTCGGCATTCTTACGTTCAATTTCAGAAGTTGCATCTTCAACCATTTTCTTAGCTGTAATTTTACTTTCATCCAGAATCTGGTTTTTCAACTTCTCTGCATATTCTCTGCTCTGATCAACAATCTTCTGTGCTTCATCTTCAG